>Ga0265338_10001340_pt1 | contig 40157 bp, 27 predicted proteins | sample 42126metaG_FD_193579 | JGI IMG/M metagenome (GOLD analysis project Ga0265338, IMG submission 193579) | Rhizosphere microbial communities from Carex aquatilis grown in University of Washington, Seatle, WA, United States - 4-21-26 metaG | ecosystem: Host-associated > Plants > Roots > Rhizosphere... | reverse complement strand
AGATTGGTGAACGCTACAAGCGCAGAGCTCAGAAACTTGCTCGCAAACACCTCCATCGGCCCGAGCCCGCTTAAAAACAAAAGTCCAAGCGTCCCGTTCCGACGCTCCTCCGCCAGCGCCCCGGCTGTCAGCATTGGCGCCCGCATGACGCAGTACAGCCCCGCAAGGCACAAACCCTGATCCAGAACACGCCCGATGCCACGGCTGCCGACCATCGCGCCAAGCCATAGAAACACCACCGAGCCGGCGACCGCGACGGCGGCGACCCAGAACCGGACTTGCACCGGGCGGAGTTTGCGCAATGCCACCCGCAACTCCCGTTCGATCAACGGTGGACAAACCATGGCGTAGCCACAGTCAACCCCGCTCGCTCCCCGAGTCAAGCGCGACGGTCAAAGGTGGGGCGCGCTCTCCGAGCGCGCCGCGGGCGGGCAGGGAACCGCCCTGTCCTCATACGACCATTTGCCTTGGCAGCGTGATGGTGAATTCGGAGCCTTTGCCTTCGGCGCTGGCGACCGCAGCCGCCCCGCCATGCGCCTGAACGACTGCCTTGACGACGCTGAGCCCAAGCCCAAGGCCGCGTTGCGACCGGCTCTTGTCGCCGCGATAAAGCCGTTCCCAAATGCGCGATTGCTCGGCCGGTGGAATGCCGATTCCGGTGTCGCGAAATTTCACGACCGCCTGCTCGGCGCTGCAATGGGCCGAAATCGACACGGCGCCGCCTTCCGGCGTATACTTGATTGCGTTGTCAAGCAGGTTGCCGAACGCCTGCCGCATCCGGTTCGCGTCCACCAGCGCCTCGCAACGCTCGGCAGGCTCTGTCTGAATCGCGATCTTCTTTTCCTCGGCGACGCACTGGTAGAGATCGGCCACTTCGCGGAGGAGTTGGCAAAGGTCCGTGGGTTTGCGCTCCAGCTGCATCGTGCCGGCCTCGGCTTCCGCGATGTCCATGATCGTGCGGATCATGCTCAGCACGCGCTCGGATTCCTCCACGCAATCCGCCAGCGCCTCGCGCGCGCCGGACGGATCGGACGCCTGGCGGAGCGCGATTTCGGCCGAGCCGCGCAGGCGCGTCAGTGGCGTGCGCAAATCATGGGCGACGTTGTCCATAGAGTCGCGCATGGCGCGGATGAGGGCCTGGTTCTTGTCAAGCATCGTGTTGAACAGCAGCGCAAGCTCGTCCAATTCATCCCGCGACGCCCGCACCGGCACCCGCGCGTCGAGGTTGCCCGTCTGCACGATCCCGCGCGCCGTCGACACGATCTGCCGGATCGGCAGCAGCGCGCGATGCGCGAAAAACGCGCCGATGATAAATCCCACCATGGCTATCGCCAGGCCCACCGGCAGCGCGATGGCGCGGAACGGCTCCCAAAGCGCCTCCCGGTTGTCCATCGTCCGCCCGACTAGCAGCGTCGAGCCGTCGGCAAATTGCGCGCGCGCCAGAGCAAAATCGCGTTGGGCGTTCTTGGGCACGCGCGTGATTTCGTTGGTCTCCCAGTTCAGCTTCAGGCGAAAGGGCTGGAACTGAAGCCAGTCATTGGGCGAGAGCATTGGCGCGACGATTTTCGCCGTGGGCCGAACCAGGCTGACATAAAACGGGCGCTCGTCCTGTCGGCTGTTGTCCATGCGGGCGCGCATCTGCAATTCCCCGGACCCGCCGTCCATGTAAGCGGTGGCGTATTCACTGAGTTTGCTGAGGATGATTTCCTCGTCCTTGTGCTGCAAGGCGTGGGCGACCAGCCAATACACCAGCGCCAGCAGCGCCGCGGCGCTGACGGTGAAGATCGCCGCGTAAAGCAGGCTCAGCCGGAACGCAAAACTGCGCACCAGTTTATCCGGGCTTAAGAACATAGCCGACTCCGCGGATGGTTTGCAGGCGCGTCTTATCGGGATCGATCTTGGCCCGGAGGCGATGCATCAGCACGTCGATCACGTTGGTCTGCGGATCGAAACTGTAGTCAAATATATGCTCCAAAATCATCGTCTTGGTCACCGTTCGTCCCGCGTTGCGCAGCAAATATTCCAGCAGCGCGAACTCCCGCGCCTGCAGCTCTATTTTCCCGCCCGCCCGCCTGGCCTCGCGCGCCAGCAGGTCCAGTTCGATGTCCCCCGCGGTGAGACGGGTCGGCTCCGCGCTTTGCGTTGCCCGGCGGATCAGCGCGTGCAATCGCGCGAGCAATTCGGAAAAGGCAAACGGCTTGGTGAGATAATCGTCGCCTCCGGCTTGCAGGCCCTTGACGCGGTCGTCCACGGCGGCGCGCGCGCTCAGGATGATCACCGGGGTGCGCATCTTTTTGGCGCGCATGCGCTGGATCAGGCTCAAGCCGTCCAATTTGGGGAGCATGACGTCGATGACGGCGGCGTCGTAGCTGGTCGTCTCCGCGTAGGTCAACCCATCTTCGCCGTCGGCGCAACGGTCGACGGCGTAGCCGGCCTGCTTCAGGCCCTTGACAACAAAGGAAGCGATCTTGTTGTCATCCTCGACCACCAGGATGCGCATTTCGAGGTCCAAGCTCGGTACTCCGGTGTGCAAAGTCAAGGCCATTGAAAATGATCAGGGCGGCGCTCGCGGGCGCCGCCCTGACTGGAGCGGACTCGCCGGGAAGATTCGCTTCCCGGCTATCGGCTCACTTCCCTCGCCTGTTAACCTGCCTTGTTTGTTTCATCGACGACCAAATAATGGCTGCCGTTGCCGCTCCAGACGTGGAGCAAGGTGGTTCTCTCCTTGGCGTGTTCTGTCAATTTTACAGCGTCATCCGCGCTCTTGACCGGATGCCGGTTGATCTCGGTGATCACGTCGCCGACCTTCAATCCCGCCTCGGCGGCCGCCGAACTGGCGTCCACCTGCGCGACCAATGCGCCCTTTAGCGAGGCGGGGATGTTGAATTGCGCGCGCGCCTGAGAATCCAGGTCCTGCACCTCGACCCCTTGCAGCACGTCGGAATTGTCCGAAGGGCTCTGGTCCGCCTTGGCGATATCATTCGACGCGGGCAGTTCCTTGATGGTGACCGTCAGGGTCTTGGTGTCGCCGTCGCGCAGCACGGTCACCGGCACGGATTGTCCGGGCGGCGTGCTCGCCACGTCGAGGCGGAGTCGGCGGCTGTCAAGCACCGACTTGTTGTCGAACTGCGTGATCACATCGCCGCTCTTAAAGCCCGCTTTGTCCGCAGGCCCGTTGGGAACGACATCCCCCACCAATGCGCCTTTGACGGTTTTAAGTTTGAACTGCTGCGCCAGCGCCGGGTTGACGTCCTGGATCATCACTCCAAGGTAACCGCGCGTCACCTTGCCGTAATCGATCAGGCTGGTCATCACGTTGCGCGCCAGATCCGTCGGGATGGCGAAGCCGATGCCCTGGTTGCCGCCGCTGCGGCTGTAGATCGCCGTGTTGACGCCGATCAAACGGCCGTCGGTGTCCACCAACGCGCCGCCGGAATTGCCCGGATTGATCGCCGCGTCGGTCTGAATGAAGTCTTCATAGTCTTCAATCCCCATCGCGTTCCGGTCTGTGGCGCTCACGATCCCCATCGTCACCGTTTGGCCGATTCCGAAGGGATTGCCAATCGCCAGCACGACGTCGCCGACCTCCACTTTGCTGCTGTCGGTCAACTCGATCGCCGGCAGGTCCTTCGCGTCGATTTTCACGACGGCGACATCCGACTTCGGGTCTTTGCCCACGACTTTCGCGATGAAATTGCGCCCATCGTTGAGCGTGACCTTCACCTGGTCGGCGTCGTCAACCACGTGATTATTGGTCAGAATATAGCCGTCCTTGGACACGATGACGCCCGACCCCACGCCATGTTCGCGCGGCGAGAACATCCGCTGGCGCGGCATGTTGCCGAAGAAATGGCGGAAGAACGGATCGTCGGGAACGCCGTTAAACTGGAACGGCTGCTGCTCGCTTTGCTCCTTCGGTTTGATGTCAATATCAATTCGCACGACGCTGGGCGCCACTTTCTTGATGACCGGCGCGTAGCTCGCGCCCGTTTTGACGTCTCGTGCGAGCGGGCGGTCATCAACCGTCAGTCCGATGGACTTGGATTTGAGCGCATGCTCCTCGGCGTGGACCTTGGTGATGGCCGCGACCCCGGCGAGCATGACGGCGCCGCCCAAAATCATGGCGGCGGCTTGTTTGGATAAGTTTCTCAATTTCATAAGCTGCTTTTGTTGCTCCGTTATGCAAACACAATGGCGCCCTCCCATGACCACAAACTTTCTGGAACATTACATCTGAGTAAGGTTTAATGGGGGGCGATCCATTGGTGGAAATGACCGATGACTGGCCCAAGACACTTGAAATTTGACCACAGAGACACTGAGGCACAGAGGTGTTTTGCAGTCTTCTCTGTGCCTCAGTGTCTCTGTGGTTTAAACCGCGTTCAAAACAGGCCGAGAGCGGACTCACGGCCGCTGCTACGAATTTTGCGGCTTTTCTTTGCTCTCGCCTGTTTCATATCCCCTGTCTCGTCTCGCGCCGTCATCCTCTGGTCCGACTTGGGTTCCACCTTGGTCAAGAACACCGGCCCGGGTCACGACATCCTTGGCGGCGCCGTGCGGGCCGGCCTGGGCTCCACCAACACCCTCTACTTCAAATTCCACGTCAACCCGCAGTCCGACGCCGGCACCGAGGAATATTTCGCCGCCTTCGAGCTTTATGAGGGTGACGCCGAACGCCTGGCCGTTGGCAATGCGCTCAAAGGCTGGGGCTACGGCGCCTTCAACGTCGAGAACCCCAATAAATCCGACTTTAACGTCTTCGAAACCGGACGCACCAACAACGACACCGCCGAGTGGAAACGCACCAACAACGTCGCCGGCGATTGGGGCATCGACCTCAATTCCTCCAAACCTTCGCCAGCCTTTAATTACGAACTGGTCCGCAAAGGCATCGAGCGCACGATCGTTTTCAAGGTCCAATACGCCCCAGACGGCCGGGACGAAATCACCGTCTGGCTGGATCCCGATCTCGGCCCCGGCGCCACGGAACAAAGCCAGATGGCCAGCCTGACCACCCGCTTTTTTGGCAACGCCGCCTTCAACCAAATCCGTCTGCGCCACGGCGGCAACGGCGATGGCTGGACTTTCAGCGAAATGGCCATCGCCACCAGTTTCGGCGACTTTGTCATGGACGACATTGGCGCGCAATCGGGCGGGACCGTTCTTGCCGTCGGCCGCGGGCAGTTGCCGTTCACCTTCCGCGTCTGGCAACGGGAACAGGGCCTGCCCCAGAACCTCGTGCGGGCGCTCGCTCAAACGCGCGACGGCTATCTTTGGATCGGCAGCGACGACGGCGTTTGCCGCTTCGACGGCGCGCGGTTCGTTTCCTTCGGCCTTCCCGAAGGCTTTCAGGCCGGCCCCGTGCAGACATTGCTTGCCGCCGGCGACGGCGCGTTGTGGATCGGCAGCGTCAGCCGCGGCCTGGGCTGCTGGCGCAACGGCCAATTCTCTTTAATTGACACGACCAACGGCCTGCCGTCCGACTCCGTCAACGCGCTTGCCGAAGACCACGCCGGCCGCATTTGGGTCGGGACCGAGAGCGGCCTGGCGATTTGGGATCGTGGCCGCGTCGACGCGCCAGGCAATTTGCCCGACTTGGATGGCAGGCCAATCACAGCCATTTGCTGCGCCGACCGCCAAACCGTCTGGATCGGCGTCCGCGGCGCCGGCGTCTTTGAACTTCGCGGCGGCGCGCTCACGCCCCTGGCCGATCCGGCATGGGACGCCGTCTTGCGCGATCCGCATTGCGTCCTGGTCGACCACGAAGGACGCCTTTGGATTGGCGCCGGAGAGGACACCGTTTTGTGCCGCGAAGGCGATCAATACCGGACCTACCGCCTGCCGCGCCATCTCGTCCGCCATTTCATTAGCGCGCTGGTCGAAGATCCCGACGGCACCGTTTGGGCCGGCTCCGTCAGCGAAGGCCTGTTCCAATTCCGCCACGGCAAGCTCGTCGCCATCAACGCCGGCTCGGGCCTTTCCGATAACCTTGTCGAGGCCCTCCTTATCGACCGCGAAGGCAAATTATGGGTCGGCACCCACGGCGGGCTTAATCGTCTCCGTCCGAAAAATCTATCCGTCATCGGCTACAACGAAGGCCTCGGCTCCGGTTCGGCGCAGGGCCTGGCTGAGGTCGCCCCCGGCGTGATCTGGGCCGGCAAATCTTCCGAGGGCCTCTTCCGCTGGGACGGCCGGTATTTTCGCTCGCTCGCCGCCGTCGGCATTTCTGCCGGCGAAGACCGCGTCGGCGCCTTAATGACCAGCCGCGACGGCAGTTGCTGGATCGCCGCCGCGCGCGGGCTGCTTCATGTCAAGAACCCGGACAGCGTTGAACGCGAAGCGGTGACCCTGGCCCTGACCAACGTCACCGTCGTTTCCCTTGCCGAGGACGCCGACGGCGCGGTTTGGGCCGGCTCTCAGCAGGGCGTTCTCTGGCGCCACTCCGAAGGCCAGTGGCTCGCCCAAAGCAACAACGCCCGCGTTCACGCCATCACCGCCATTGTGCCCGACCGCCAGGGCGGCGTGTGGGTCGGGACGGATGGCGACGGCCTGTTCCGCCTGTCAAGCGCAAGGCTGGACGGCCCATGGGAAAAAATGCCCGGCCTTCTCAGCGATCAGATTCGCACGCTGTATCTGGACGCCGACGCGGTGTTATGGATCGGAACGGGCGGGGGCGGATTAAGCAGGCTGGCGCGCGGGAAAGCCGCCACGTTCACCACGCGCGAGGGGCTTCCTGACAACACTATTTCTCAAATCCTCGAGGACGACAACGGGCGCCTCTGGCTCGGCGGCAATCGCGGCATCATCTGCGTCAAGAAACGCGAGCTTCCCGGCGCCACGGACGCTTCCTCCCTCGAAGATCTCGCCGAGCGCCGCATTGCCGCCGTCTACCCGCAGATTTATGGTCGCGAGGACGGCATGGTGTCCGAGGAATGCATCAGCGGCTGTTTCCCCATCGGCCTGAAAGCCAAATCCGGCCTGCTCTGGTTCCCCACGCAGCAGGGCATCGTCGTCGTCGATCCGCACCGCCCCATCGCCGACCCGCCTCCGCCCGCCGTGTCCATTGAGGAAATTCTCGTTGACGGCGTGCCCACGTCCGAGCCCCTGCGCTTGGCTCCCGGCAGCCATCGGCTGGACTTCACCTACACCGGCCTTAGCTTTGACGCCCCCGAACGCGTCCGCTTCCGGTACCGCCTCGAATCGCTCGATTCGCATTGGATTGAGGCCGGCGCCAGCCGCACCGCCTCGTACGCATACGTGCCGCATGGCGATTATCGCTTCCAGGTCATCGCCTGCAATGGCGACGGCGTCTGGAACGAAAAGGGCGCCAGCGTCGCGTTCTCCGTGCTGCCGCATTTCTGGCAGCAATGGTGGTTTATCTCCGTCGCCGCGCTGGGCTTGATCGCCTCCGGCGGCGGCGCCGTCCGCGCCGTCGAAAAACGCCAGATGCAGGCGCGCCTGGAGCGCCTCGAACGGGAGCACGCCGTCGAGCGCGAGCGCGCCCGCATCGCCCAGGATTTGCACGACGACCTTGGCTCCTCCCTGACCCGCATTTCGCTCCTGAGCGGTCTGGCGCGGCAGGACCGCGGCAACACCGACCAGGTGGACATCCATGTCAATAAGATCTACCAGTCCGCCGCCCAGACTCTCCGCGCCCTCGAGGAAATCGTCTGGGCCCTCCGCCCAGGCAGCGACACTCTCCAGAGCCTCGCCGATTACATCGCCCATTTCGCCAACGAATTCTCCGAAAGCGACCGCCTTCGTTGCCGCCTCGATCTCCCCGCCGATTTGCCCCCCGTCGCGCTGCCGCCCGAAATGCGCCACAACATTTTCCTCATCGTCAAGGAGGCGCTCACCAACTCCCTCAAGCATTCCGGCGCCCGCGAAGCCCTCGTCCAGGCCAAGGTCGCCGGCCAATCCCTTGAAATCCTCATCCACGACGACGGGCGCGGCTTTGACTCGGCTGCGGTCGCGAAGGGCAACGGCCTTGGCAACATGCGCCGCCGCGCCGAGGCGATGCACGGCGCCCTGTCAATCGAAAGCGGCGCCAAAACCGGCTCCACGATACGCTTGACAGTTCAGCTCCCCATCCACGCCTCCAATGGCAATGGGAAGTGACGGGCGCGTCCCGAATTCAATCCTGTTCACATAAACAGGAAACTAGCGTTTCAGGTTCTCTGCGATCTTTCGTGTTCTCTGAGGCTGAATTTCCTTGGTTGCGGCTTCGTCGCACTGCGCCATCTGCGCCACCGTCGAAGAAAACATCAACACCATTCCTCCGCCGTGGTTTCTCGCGTGCCTTTGCGTTCTTCGCGGGCGCGTCCGCTTCAATCCTGTAAATCTTGTAAAACCTGTCAACACAATCCGTGCCATCCGCGCCATCCGTGGTGGAAAATATTCCGGCCTAAGTCGCATACAGTCGCTAAGCGGCTAACACTCCCTCCACCTTCATGCTATGTAGGTTGTCGGTGCGCTTGCCGCTCGAGTCTTCATCTGGGCGTCACCGTGACGTCCCGCGTCAAATACAATACGCCGTTCTTGTACGCGAGTGTCCTGGAGGTCTCGGCCTTGTCGGTATACGAACCGACGCCGAGTTCAGTGAAACCGTCCCCATAGGCGCCGGAGGTCGCGTAGATCTTCTTGTCAAAGTCATACACTGATGTCTGCTCCGAAATCATGTTTCCAAAAAGCCCCCACGTCTTGTAGGCCGAGACCTTCTCGTCGAACGTGGAAATGGCGGTCATCTTTTGGTGATAGTATTGGGAGTCGAAAGTCGTGACGATGTACCTGCCTTTCACAGTCCTTGAGACGCTGGCGCCTTGTTCGTTGAAAACCCTTCCATCCTGGTACTTCAACGCAACGGTCACGGTCGCATTTGTCCAACGCGGGCCCGCTTTGGCAAGCTGCGGCTGTAACGGCGTGTCATCGCCGGGTTCGGCCGCTATTTTCGTGAATTCTTCAACCGTTATTTGCGCCGGGCTGGCGGTTGCCGATCCATTGACAGGGTCGCTTGGACCGCACCACCCGGCGCAGCAACTCAGGGCGAGCATCAAAACTGTGCGAGTTTTCATTGCGCATCCGCAATGCTAACGCGGACTGTTCAGTTGTCAGCCTCTATTTTAATGCCATTCCTCCGTCGTGGGCTTTCGCGTGCTTTCGCGTATTTCGCGGGCGCGTCCCTTCTTCAATCCTGTTAATCTTGTAAATCCTGTAAAAGCTGATCAGAAAGAGAGTTAATTTGTGCGGAAGTACGGTTTGACCCCGCGGAGGCAACCGGCTCCGGGCTACGACCGCCTGCCGGAGCGACGTTGGCTCTTTGTCCCGTTGTGGGGAATCGCGACGTGGCTCCTCTACGGCGCCCGGCGGGTCCACTGCCCCACCCACGGCGTGGTCGTCGAGCATCTTCCCTGGAGCGACGGCAAACGACCGGTGGCCATCGCCATGATGTGCTTTCTGTCCCGCTGGGCCCGGCGGTTGTCCTGGCGCGAAACGGCCCGCGCCTTCCACACCAGTTGGGAGTGCGTCTACCGCTCGGTCGAGTGGTTTGTGCAATGGGGCCTGGCGCATCGAAAACTGGAAGGCGTCCAGTCCATCGGCGTGGACGAAATCCATTGGGGCAAAAGCAAGCGGGCGGACAACTTCCTGACCGTCATCTACCAGATTGACTCTCATTGCCGGCGTCTGTTGTGGGTCGGAAAACGACGCACCAAAGCGACCCTGCGCCGGGGCCTGGCCGCGCTGGGAGACGACGTGGTCAAAGGGCTGCGCTTTGTCTGCAGCGACATGTGGCGGCCTTACTTGAACGTCCTCGCGGCCCGGGCGGGCCAAGCCTTGCACGTGCTGGACCGCTTCCACATCACCTCGCATTTGAATCTGGCGCTGGATCAAGTGCGGCGGGCCGAAAGCGGACGCTTGCGCGCGGCCACCCAAGCCGCTCACCTCAAAGACATGCGCTGGAAACTGCTGCGGCGCGGCAGTCGGGTGCGCGGGCGGGCCAGAGTCCAACTGGGCCGACTGCTTCGCACCAAACTGGAAACCGCGCGGGCTTGGGCGCTCAAGGACCTTTTTGAACACTTTTGGACCTATCTCTCGGTCAGGCACGCCGGCGACTTCCTGGAATATTGGACCTGGCGGGCCTTGCGCAGCCGCCTCGAACCCATGAAAAAAGTGGCCCGGATGCTTCGCACCCATCACGAGCTTCTGCTCAATTGGTTTAAGGCCAAAGGCGAAATCTCCAGCGGCGCCGTCGAGGGCTTGAACAACAAAATCCGAGTGGTCACCAGACGCTCCTATGGCTTCCGCACCTATGACGCCATGGAAATTGCCCTGTATCACACGTTAGGCCGGCTCCCCGAGCCAGAAGAATTTACCCACAGATTTTGCTGACGAGGCAAAAATTCACGCGAGCGTTTTGCGGGAGCATTCACCCCGAATTCGTGTCCATTCGCGTCCATTTGCGGTTGAACTTCGGCAGGGGTGGGGCTTGGCCGGATACTGTGTCTCGGGCTTGTTCCGGTTTGGCCTTTTTCTGCGTGCAATGGGCTTGCCGGGTTCGGTAATATGCAGTCCCGTGCGGTTACATTTTTACCAGCAGCTTGCCGCCGAATTGCGCTGTCATTCCCGCTTCGCCCTGGGTGTCATCTCTTCGGTCAAGGGCTCAAGCCCCCAAAAGCAGGGCGCGAAGGCGCTGTTCTTTCCCGACGACCGGATCGTGGGGACGCTTGGCGGGGGGTGCCTGGAGGCGGAGGTGCGGTTGCGTGCGCGGCATGCGCTGGCGAGCGGGGAGCCCGCAACGTTCGACTTGACGCTCGATCACGATTACGGCTGGGACGACGGGCTGATCTGCGGCGGGCGCGTCTCCGGCCTGATTCTGCCGCGCGCGGCCGAGGCGGGCGACATTTGGCGGACGCTGGCCGGCCGCGGCAGCCCGCGGACATGGGGCGTTCGGGATGATTTTTCCATTGCATGGGTCGACGGTTTTCCGGATGCAACGTGGCGTTACCGCGAAACCGTCGCGCCGCCGATGGCGCTCTGGATCGCGGGTTCCGGCCACATCGCCCAGGCTGTCGCGCCTTTGGCGCAGGACCTGGATTTTGCGGTGACGATTTTCGACGACCGGCCTGAATTGGCCAACGTGGAGCATTTTTCGGATGGAACGCATTTTCGCGTCGGCGCCTGGAACGAACTGCTTGAGGAGCCGATGCCGCCGCAGGCCGCGATGGGGCTGATTGTCACGCGCGGGCACAAGCACGACGCGACCGTTTTGGGGAATTGGCTGCATCGCCCGTTTGGCTTCCTTGGAATGATCGGGAGCGGGCGCAAACTGCGGCTGATCCGCGACGGATTCGTGGACAAAGGGCTCGCGACGCCGGATGATTTCGCGCGGCTGGCGTGCCCGGTCGGGCTGGCGATCGGCGCCGTAAGCGTGCATGAAATTGCGGTGAGCATCCTGGCGCAATACATCCAGAAACGGGCGCAACTTTTTGCTGTCGATGATGTTCGAGTCAATAATACGGTTCACGCTTAACGGCCGGGAAGTCGAGGCGGCGGATTGCCCGACGCACCTGACGCTGCTGGAGTATCTGCGCGGCGCTGGGCTCACGGGAAGCAAGGAGGGGTGCGCGGAGGGCGATTGCGGCGCGTGCTCTGTCGCAGTAATTGACAAAGACGCCGCTGGACGCGCCGTATATCGCGCGATCAACAGTTGCCTGACGCCTCTTTGCCTGTTGCACGGGCGCGAAATCATCACCGTCGAAGGCGCATGCCGGGTCGAAGCGGGAAGGCGTGCGCAGCAGGCGATGATTGACTGCAAAGGCTCGCAATGCGGCTATTGCACGCCGGGTTTTATCGTGTCGATGCTGGAGGGCGGCCGCCGCGGCGATATAAAAACGCGGCAGGATTGGGAGGACCAGCTCTGCGGCAACCTTTGCCGATGCACGGGCTACCGGCCGATTCTCGACGCAGCGTTCAGCGCCGGTTGCGACGAAGCCACGCCGCCAATGGACAACGCGGCGGCGATCAGGCCGGTCGAATATGCGGGCGGCGGGCATAAGTTCTTTCGGCCTGGCTCAATGGCGGAATTGTTCGCGCTGCTGGCGCAATGGCCGGAAGCGCGGATGGTCGCCGGCGCCACGGAATTGGGCCTGGACATCACCAAGCGTTTCCGGACATTTCCGGCGCTCGTTTCGCTGGAGGGGATTCCGGAGCTTTGTCAAATACAATGCGACGCAACGCGCTGGCGCGTGGGCGCTGCCGCAACCCTCACGAACATCGACGACGCGCTCGGCGCTGAATTCCCTCCGCTGCGCGACATGTTGCGCGTGTTTGGTTCGCGGCAGATTCGCAACCGCGCCACGCTCGGTGGCAACCTCGTCACCGCTTCGCCCATCGGCGACAACGCGCCGGTGTTGCTGGCGTTGGACGCGCAAGTTGTCCTGGCGGGCGCCGCGAGCGAGCGCACGTTGCCGATCGATCAGTTTTTTATCGGCTACCGAAAAACGGCGCTGCGTCCAGGCGAAGTCCTGAAAGCCATCGTTATTCCGCGCGGCGCGTCCGCGCCGGGCCTGACGCGGCGTTCGGCGTGGTTCAAAGTTTCCAAACGGCGCGAAATGGACATCTCAACGGTGGCCGCCTGTTTCGCCGTCGATCTGGATGGGGCGGGGATCGCTCGCCACGTGCGGCTTGCGTATGGCGGCGTAGCGCCAACGCCTGTTCGGGCCCGGCGCGCCGAAGAACTCCTGCTGGGCCGCCCGTGGAGCGAGGAGTCGATTGAGCAAGCGATGGTTGTCTTGCGCGAGGAATTCGCGCCAATTTCCGATGTGCGCGGCTCGGCGGCATATCGGAGCGGATTGGTGACGGGGCTATTGCGAAAACTCTATTTCGCGGAACGCGAACCGGAGCGCGGGAGGCAATATCACGTGGCGTCGGTTCCAAAATCAGCGCCGCACGAAAGCGCGCACCTGCACGTGGCGGGCTCTGCACTGTACGTGGATGATCAGGCGGCGCGCAAAGGCATGCTGGAAGTTTGGCCGGTTTGCTCCCCGCATGCTCGCGCGCGGATTCTCAGGCGCGACGCTGCGCAGGCGCGGCAAATGCCGGGCATCCACGCCGTGTTGCTGGCGGAGGATGTTCCAGGCATCAACGATTCGGGGCCGCATCACGATGAAATTCTGTTGGCGGACCGGGAGGTGAGTTTTCACGGACAGATCGTCGCGCTGGTTGTCGGCGAAACGCCGGAGGCGTGTCGGGCCGCCGGTGAAAAAGTGATTGTCGAGTACGAGGCGGCGCCGCCGATTCTCACCATTGCCGATGCGATCGCCGCGGCCAGCTTTCATAACGAGGCGAATTACATTCGGCGCGGCGACGCGGATGCGGCGCTGGCGGGCGCGGCGCACGTTGTCGAAGGGGAATTTGAGATGGGCGGCCAGGAGCATTTTTATCTTGAGATGCAGGCGGCGTGGGCGGAGCCGGGCGAGGACGGCGCGATGTTTGTCAGTTCGTCGACGCAGCATCCGACCGAGGTGCAATGCATCGTTGGGCATGCGCTTGGAGTGGCGTCCAACAAAGTGATTGTGCAATTGCCGCGGATGGGCGGGGCGTTCGGCGGGAAGGAAACGCAGGCGGCAGGGCCCGCGGCGCTGGCGGCGTTGGCGGCGTGGAAGACCGGACGCGGCGTGCGCGTGCGCTGGAACCGCGACCAGGACATGATGCTCACGGGGCATCGGCATCCGTTCCTGGCAAGATTCAGGGCCGGCTTTGACGCGGAGGGGAAGATTGTCGCCGCGCGGATACATTTGTGGTCGAACGGCGGTTGGTCGCGGGATTTGTCGCCGGCGGTGACGGACCGGGCGTTGTTTCATCTTGACAGCAGCTACTATATCCCGTCGGTCGAATTTCGCGGGCAGGTGGCGAAAACGAACCTGTCGTCCAACACCGCCTTTCGCGGATTTGGCGGGCCGCAAGGCATGCTGGTGATCGAGGAGATTCTGGATCGCGGCGCGCGCGGCCTTGGCCTGCCGCCGGAATTGGTGCGCGAGCGAAATCTGTATCGCGGTTCGGGCGACAGCAACACGACGCATTACGGGCAGCCGATCGGCGGCGACTCGATTCCGCGCATTTGGGCGGAGCTGAAGGCATCGAGCGGATTCGAGCTGCGGCGCCGGGAGATTGCGCGATGGAACGCCGCGTCGCCGCATCGCAAACGCGGGCTGGCGATGACGCCGGTGAAATTCGGGATTAGTTTCACGCTGAGCCACCTCAACCAGGCTGGGGCGCTGGCGCTGATTTACCAGGATGGGACTGTGCAGGTGAACCACGGCGGCACGGAAATGGGGCAGGGGGTTCACACCAACATCCGCGAGATTGCGGCGGCGGAGCTGGGGATTGCGCTTGACAGCATTCGCGTCATGCCCACCAGCACTGACAAGACGCCGAACACGTCGGCGACCGCCGCGTCCGTCGGCACCGATCTCAACGGGGCCGCTGTCAAGAATGCGTGCCAGATTCTTCGCGCGCGCCTGGACGCCGCGGAGCCGGACACGACGCTGCCCTTCGCCGAAAGAGCGCGCCGCGCGTGGCTCAAGCGCGTCAGCCTGTCCGCGGTCGGTTATTATGCGACGCCGGGCATCGGCTGGGACCGCGCCACGGGCAAAGGGCGGCCGTTTCATTATTTCGCGTGCGGCGCTGCGGCTGCCGAGGTGGAGATCGACGGGTTTACGGGGATGCACCGCGTGTTGCGAGTCGATATCCTTCACGACATTGGCGCGCCGATCAACGAAGGCATCAGCCGCGGGCAGGTCGAGGGCGGGTTCGTGCAGGGCATGGGCTGGCTGACGACCGAAGAGCTGATCTGGGACGCCGAAGGGCGATTGTTGACACATTCTCCCGACACCTACAAGATCCCATCCATTGGCGACGCGCCGGAAATCTTCAACGTGAACTTCCTGCAAAATTCTCCGCGCCAGGACACGGTCGGCGGCCACAAAGCCGTGGGCGAACCGCCGCTCATGCTCGCCATTTCGGTTCGCGAAGCGTTGCGCGACGCCATCGCCTCGTTCGGGGCGCCGGGTGGCCAGGTTGCGCTGGCGTCGCCGGCGACAGCGGAGGCCATTTGGACTGCGATCCAGGAACGCTCATGACGCTGGACGATTTTTTCAAACTTTCAGAGAATCAGACCACAGCGCGCACGGAAATCCTTGCCGGAGTCACGACGTTTTTGACGATGGCGTACATCATCGTCGTGCAACCGGCGGCGCTCTCCGGCTCGATGTTCGGCCAATCGACCGGCATGGATTTTGGGGCGATCCTGACTGCGAGGTGCCTCGCGGCGGCGCTGGCGACCGCGATCATGGGCATCGTCGCGCGCTATCCAATCGCGCAGGCGCCGGGCATGGGCGAGAATTTTTTCTTTGTGTTTACGGCGATCCCGGCGGCGGCGGCGGCGGGTTTTACGGACGCCTGGCAGACGGCGCTTGGGACGGTGTTCGTGTCGGGCGTTGTCTTCCTGCTGCTGTCGCTTTTCGGCGTGCGCGAGAAGATATTTGACGCCATCGGTCCGAACCTCAAACACGCAATCGCGGCAGGAATCGGATTGTTCATTGCGTTCATCGGACTGCAAAACGCGGGGTTGATCGTGAAGGACCCCGGCACGGCGGTGAAGCTCAACGGGCATCTTGCGTCGCTGGACTTGTGCATTTTCTTCGCGGGCCTGCTCGTGACCGCGGCGCTGCACGCGCGGCGGGTTCCGGGGGCGATCTTCCTGGGCATCACGGCGGCGACGGTCCTCGCGGTCGCGACGCGGCCTGCGGGTTTTCATATTGCCAGGGCGATTGTGTCGGCGCCGCCGCCGCTCACGCCGACGTTTCTAAAGATGGACGTCGCGCACGCGGTTGCGCCGGCGATGCTGCCGGTGGCGCTGGTGTTTCTGTTCATGCTTGTGTTTGACACGATTGGGACGCTGATTGGCGTGTGCGAACAAGCCGGCTTCATGCGCGACAACAAGCTTCCGCGCGCGCGGCAGGCGATGATTTCCGACGCTGTGGGAACGGTCTGCGGGGCGTGCCTCGGCACAAGCACGGTGACGAGCTTCATCGAGAGCGCGGCGGGCGTCGAGCAAGGCGGGCGCACGGGCCTGACGGCGCTGGTTGTCGCCGGGTTATTTCTGCTCGCGCTGGCGTTCTCGCCGGTCGTGACGATGATCGGCAGCTATCCGCCGATCACGGCGCCGGCGCTGGTTTTCGTTGGCGCGATGATGGCGCGCAACGCCGCGCGCGTGGATTGGGACGACCGCGCCGAATCGCTGCCCGCGTTTCTGACAATGGCAGGCATTCCGCTGTCCTACTCGATCGCGGACGGCCTGGCGTTGGGTTTCATCGCCGAACCGGTCATTAAATTGTTGAGCGGCCGCGGTCGGGAAGTCCGCGCGCTGGCGTGGTTTCTCGCGGCGGCGCTCCTGGCTTATTTTCTGTTTGTTCGAAGTCGAATGCCTTGATATGCGCAACCTCAACCACAAACTGGCCGTCGCCCGCGGCGAACACCCGGCCGAACTGCTCTTCAAAAACGCCCGCCTTGTCAACGTCCTCAGCGGCGAAATCCACGACGCCAACGTTGCGGTCGACGACGGACGGATCATCGGTTTTGGCGATTACAAGGCGCGCAAGACGATTGACCTGCGCGGCGCTTTCCTGGCTCCCAGTTTGATTGACGGGCATTTTCACGTCGAAAGCTCCCAGCTCACCGCGCCCGAGTTCGCGCGCGCGGTCGTCCCGCACGGCACCGGCGCGGTGGTCATCGACCCGCACGAGTATGCCAACGTGCTCGGCCTCGACGGCATTCGTTATATTCTCGAATCAAGCAAACAGTTGCCGCTCGATTTTTTTGTCATGCTGCCTTCCTGCGTTCCCGCGACCTCGCTGGAAACGTCCGGCGCGCGCATCACCGCGGACGATTTGCAACTGATGATCGCCGACGAGCGCATCGCCGGCGTGGCCGAAATGATGAATTACCCTGGCGTTTATCTTGGGGTGAAGAGCGAGTTGGCGAAAATTGCCGTCGGCAAAGGAAAGGCGGTCGACGGCCACGCGCCTGGATTGCGCGGGAAGAACCTGAACGCTTACACGCTGGCGGGTGTGCGCTCCGACCATGAATCGACGGAGTTGGAGGAGGCTCGGGAGAAATTGCGCCTGGGCATGCACGTCCTGCTGCGCGAAGGGAGCACGGAGCGCAATCTTGCCGCCTTGCTTCCGGCTGTGAATGCCCACAACGCGGCCAATTGCTCCTTCGCCACCGACGACAAACTGGCTCACGATCTGGTTGTGGAGGGCCACATCGATTTTGCGGTGCGCGAGTCCATCCGGCTTGGGCTGCCGCCGATCACGGCGCTGCAAATCGCCTCCATCAACACCGCGCGGCATTATCGCCTGCACAATCTCGGCGCCGTCGCCCCGCGCTACTGGGCCGATTTCATTGTATTTGACGACCTCAAACAATTCGCCGTGCGCCGCGTCTTCAAGAAAGGCGTTCTGGTGGCGCAGGACGGCGAGTATCTTGCGAAAAATCCGGCCGCATCGCCGCCGCCTCGCGGCACAATGAACCTCCGCTACCAAACCTCCGACCTGGTCGTCAAAGCTGTCCCTCGCCGCAAAATGCGGGTGATCGAAATCGTGCCGAACCAAATTGTCACCAAGGAGGCGCGGGTGATGCCAAAGATTGTGAACGGGGAGGTGGTCGCCGATCCGGGACGGGACATTCTCAAACTGGTCGTGGTCGAGCGGCATCGCGCGACGGGCAACGTGGGCGTGGGATTTGTGCGCGGCTTCAACCTTAAAAGCGGGGCGATTGGCTCCACGGTGGCGCACGACGCGCACAACGTCGTCGTCGCCGGCGTCAGCGATTTGGACATAAGCCGCGCGATCGAGGCGTTGCAACGGCTGCAAGGCGGGCAGATCGTCGTCAACAATGGAAAAGTGGTCGCCGAACTCGGGTTGCCCGTCGCGGGATTAGTGTCCGACAGGCCGGTTGAAGAAGTGATCGAGCGTCTTGGGGCGCTGGACGCGGCGGCGCAGGCGCTCGGGTGCAAACTGGCCGCGCCGTTTATGACGCTGTCATTCCTGAGCCTGTCGCCGATCCCGAAATTGAAATTGACAGACCAGGGCCTGATCGACGCGGTCCACATGCGCAAGACCACGCTGTTCGTCGCTTGATTTATTTGGAATCCGGGTTGCGGACGCGTGTTGAGGAGCCGCGCCCGGGATGGCCGCGGCGCCGCTCCGGCGAAGAGGCCGCCGGAGGCGGCTCGTTGTCAAGCAAATGCGGCCCGGGCAGCACGGCGGGCGATCCCGGATAATCCGGCGAAGCCGTGTATCCCGCCATATACACAGCGTTGGCATCCAGCGCGACCGCGTTGCCCTGGTCGAATCCCGTGCCGCCGAGAAACGTCGAAAACAGCAGTTGCCCGCTCGGTGAAAACGTCGAAATGAAAGTGTCGTAGCCCGCCGACAACCCGGCGTAGACACGATTCGGGTTGGTCGGATCCGCCGCGACCGCCGCAACCGTGTCGCCGTCCAGTCCGGACGCTTCCCAAGTGGCGCCGCCATCGACGCTCTGCATCATTCCCAAACTGCTGGCCGCGTCCGCGCCCAAATAGACGTAGGGTTTTGGAGCGATTTTATTGGTGTATATCAAGCGATAAAAAGCGTCCGCCGGGCCGGCCTGCACGACCACTCTCAGGTTGCTCCCGTTCGTCGCGGGCGCCATCGGGACAACCTGCCAGTTTGCCGGGCTCAGGCTCGGCGAGGCTTGCAGCGCGTAGCCGGTGAAGGATGACGGCCACGCGATGAAATTGCTTCCGCCGCCGGACAGAATGCCCAGCGACGGCCTTGGCGCCGGCGCCACGGCGAGCGACTTCAATTCCCCGTTGAGGATCTCCATCCCAATCGACCACGTCGCGCCGCTGTTCGTTGTCATATACAATTCCGCATTCTCCACAAAATCCCCAATGACGACATAGATGGAGTTGTCGCCCGGATTGGCCGCCATCACAACGACCGGGGCTTCGAAACTGGGCAGCGAGTTGATAGGCGTCCAATTCGTGCCCCCGTTCGTGCTCTTGAACAGCGCGGCGCTGAAGTAATTGTTGACGCCAACAAATACATTCGAGCTGGCGCGCGGGTCGACCAGCAGCGAATCGATCTGCATCGTGTTCAGCCCCGTGTTCATGGGCGTCCAGTTCGTGCCGCCATCCACGCTCTTTAATACACCGCCCTGGTACGCCCCGGCATACAACGTCGACGGGTTTCGCGGGTCGATCGCCAGCGCCTGGATGTACGGCGGCGACGGGAGGCCGGCCGTGATCTTTGTCCAGGAGGCGCCGCCATCCGTTGTCTTTTGGAGCGAAGAATAGGCGCCGTAATAAAACGTGCCCGGATGGATCGGATCGAAGGCGAGCAGTCCCTGAGAGGAATAGAACGAACCGGTCGAAAAGTTATTGTTAATTTGCGTCCAGCTCGCCCCGCCATCCACGCTCTTGTAAAGTTCGCTGCTGGTGATCGAATACAATGTCGCCGCATTGAACGGATCCACTGCAATAGCCGTCACCGCCCGCGTCAATCCTGAAGGGTTCGCCGCCCAATCGGCCCCGCCGTCTACCGATGTCAGCAGCCCGGAATGGCCGCTCGACTGAATCGGGTTCAGCATCGGAAAATCTGCCGAATCGGTAAAACCCGTCACCGCCACATGGCCGTCCGGGGTGACGGCGATTCCGTTGATTTGCTCGTCTCCGCTTCCGCCAAAATAGGTGCAGTAAAGGAGATTCGTCCCCGTGGCGTCGAGCGCGGCAAGGAATCCCTCGCTCACGATGGCGCCGGAACTGCCGGCATAAGACGGTTGGTAGGCGTTGGTGACCGGCAGATCGGGGCCGCTGACCCCGCCGCCAAAATAGGCATTTCCGCGCGCATCGACGCCGATGCCATAACTGTAATCAAAATACTGGCCGACAAAATAAGTCGAGTAAGCCAGCCTGCCCGCAGTGTCGAACTTCGCCACATAGGGGCCTTGCGCGCCCGAGAATCCGAACATATTCGTGGGCTGATAGGCGTTGGTCGTGGGGAAATTCGTCGAATACGTCCAGCCGGTGACATAAGCGCTGCCATCGGCGCCCACCGCCATTCCGCCACCCAACGAGTTGATCAACGACGTCGTGAATGCGTTCAGTTCAGTCGAGGCGTTGTTCTCGGAGTCGTTGCCGCCCAAATACGTCGAGTAAACCAGCGAGGCTCCCCCGGGGGCGAGCTTGGTGACGAAGGCGTCGCCGCTGCCGCCATTGGTTGGCTGAAAGGCGTTGGCCACCTCCAGATTGGTCGATTGCGTGTAGCCAAAAACGACAGTCTCGCCGTTGGAGTCCACGCCAACGGCCGTTGCCGCGTCGAAGCTCTTGCCGCCCAGGTAGGTGGAAAACACGAGGCCAGTTCCGCCTGGGGTCAGTTCAGAGACAAACGCGTCGTAGCCGCCGGCATTGGTCGGTTGCAAGGCATTTTTGGTCGGAAAATCACTTGAGCCGGTGTAGCCGGCCACATAGATGTTCCCCTGCGTATCGACCGCGATTCCCAGGCCTGACTGCGCCGCGCCGCCGCCCAGGTAGGTTGCGAAGACCATGTTTCCGTTGGTGTCCACTTCAGCCACGAAAGCGTCCTGGTTGCCCGTGAAATTGCGCTGGTAAACGCCCGGCGTGGCGAGATTGGTGGCCAGCGTGTTGCCGGTGACGTACATGTTGCCATTGGTGTCCACCGCCACGCCAAGGGCCTGGGTCATTCCGCTTCCTTCAAGCGTGGCCGAAAAGTCGAGCGACGGTTGCGCCCCGCAATAGCTCACGAAACAAAGCCCGGCGCAAAGGCAAAGGATTGTCTTCATCGAATGGTTTTTCTGATGATAAGCTAGTGTCAACCATTGAACAAGTTTTTTTTACTTTTTCGCGCCGTGCGCGGCCGGGCAACAGGTTCCCAATTTGCTTGATTCCTGAGCCGGATTGCGCGCATGACAATCGCGTCATGTCAAAAAATCTTCTTCCCCAAATCCTGATCGCAGTCCTGGGCGTTGCCGCCGGCGCCGTGTCGGGAGGGCCGCAGGGCTATTACCGATTTCCGGCCATTTCCGGCGACACGGTTGTCTTCACCGCCGAGGGCGATCTCTGGAAGGTCGGCGCCGCCGGGGGCGTCGCCGAGCGGTTGACGTCGCATCCCGGCTCCGAGACGTTTGCGCAATTCTCGCCCGACGGCAAAACGCTCGCGTTCGCCGCGATGTATGAAGGGCCGACGGAAGTCTACACGATGCCCATCGAGGGCGGGTTGCCGACGCGACGGACGTATTATGGCGGCAACGCGGCGCCGGTCGGCTGGACGCCCGACGGCAAAATCATTTATGTGACGCGCCAGTTTTCGACGCTGCCGGATTCGCAATTGGCGACTGTAGACCTTGTGAACGGCGCCAACGCGGTCATCCCTTTGGCGCAGGCGAGCGACGGCGTTTTTGATCCTTCGGGGAAAACGCTTTATTTTACGCGCCTGTCGTTCCAAGGCAGCCTGACCAAGCGTTACCGGGGCGGCGACATCCAGCAAGTGTGGAAATTCACGGCGGGCGATCCGGAGGCTATTCCGCTGACGGCGGATTTCGACGGCACGAGCAAAAACCCGATGTGGTGGCAGGACCGGATTTATTTCATCAGCGATCGCGACGGCGCGATGAATCTCTGGTCGATGACGCCGGCTGGGGGCGATTTGCGACAGCTAACGCATCACCGCGATTGGGACGTCAAATCCGCGTCGTTGTCCAATGGACGGATAGTCTATCAATTCGGCGCCGATCTTTGGCTTTATGACGTTGCGACGGGAACCAATACGCTCATCCCGATCGCGCTGACGTCGGACTTCGACCAGGAACGCGAGAAATGGGTCAAGAAACCCATGGATTTCCTGACCTCTGCGGAGCTGTCGCCCAATGGGGACCGGCTTGCGCTGACGGCGCGCGGCCAGGTGTTTGTGGCGCCGGCCAGGCAAGGCAGGTTTGTGGATGTGACTCGCGATCCGAGCGTGCGGTATCGGAACGCCCATTTCATGCCGGACGGCAAGTCGCTGGTGGCGTTGTCCGATGCATCCGGCGAGCTGGAATTTTGGAAGTTGGCCGCCAACGGACTGGACAAGCCGGCGCAGCTCACGCGGGACAACGGTCACGTTTACCGCTTCGCCGGCATTCCGTCGCCCGACGGCAAGTGGATCGGGTATGGCGACAAGGATTACAAACTGTGGCTTTTCAACGTGGACGAAAAACAGTCCCATCAGATCGATGCGTCGAAAGTGGATGGGATCTCGGATTTGGCGTGGTCGCCGGACAGCCAGTGGCTGGCCTACGTTCGGGCAGCCGACAACACGTATCCGCAGATTTGGATTCACAGTGTGAAAACGGGCAAATCGACGGAGGTCACGACCGACCGCGTCAACAGCTACAGCCCGGTTTGGAGCCCGGACGGGAAGTGGCTTTATTTCCTTTCCGACCGTCATTTTGCGACGGTGGTGGGGTCGCCCTGGGGATTGCGCGCGCCGGAACCGTATTTCGACGAGCCGGTTGGCATTTTTTACGCGTCGCTATTGAAAGAGCAACGCTCGCCTTTCCAGGCAAACGACGAGTTGCATCCCGCCGACGCCGAGAAGGAGAAGGACAAGGACAAAGATAAAGACAAGAAGAAAGACGAAACGAACGCGGCGCCGAAGGTCGAAATCGAATTGACTGGCTTGCAGGCGCGCGTGCAGCCCGTTCCGATTCCGCCGGGCAACTACCAGGAACTGGCGATGACAGCCAAGCAGTTGTTCGTGCTCTCGTCCGGTTCGGGGCTTTCGGGCCGCACGAACCGGACGCTCCAGATCCTGGAGATCACCAACGACGATCCGAAATTGAAGCCCTTTTCCGAGCACGTCGACAACTTTGAGCTTTCGCTTGACTTGAAGAAGATTCTGATTCGCAAGGACGATAGTTTTTACATACTCGCGTCGGACACATCGGCGCCGGCAAAGCTTGAAAAGAGCGTGCCGCTGGGCGACTGGACGTTTCCGCTCAATCCGCGGCAGGAATGGCGCCAGATGTTCACCGAGGCGTGGCGGTTGGAGCGCGATTATTTTTACGACCGCCAGATGCATGGCGTCGATTGGCCGGCGGTCCTCAAGCGGCACCTGCCGGTGGTGGATCGCGTGACGGACCGCGATGAGCTGAGCGACCTTATCTCTGACATGGTCGGGGAGTTGTCCGCGCTGCATATTTTTGTGCGCGGCGGCGATTCCCGCCCGGCGCCGGACAACATCCAGGTGGCGTCGCTCGGCGCGCTTTATTCGCCAGACGCCAGCGCGGGCGGCTACCGGATTGACCACATTTTTCGAAGCGATCCCGATTACCCGGAACGGCAGTCCCCGCTGCTCCGTCCCGGCGTGGGCATCCATGAAGGCGACGTGATAGAGGCTGTCAATGGAATTCCGGCCCTGGCGGAGCCGATGAGCGAATTGCTGCGTCACCAGGCAAATCGGCAGGTCCTGCTGAAGGCCCGCGCTCCGGGCGGCGGCTCGCGAGAGACGATTGTGACGCCGTTTGGCTCGGCCCAGGAATTTGAGCTGCGCTACGATGAGTGGGAATACACGCGGCGGCTTAAGACAGAGGAGTTGGGGCGCGGCGACATTGGCTACGTGCATTTGCGTGCGATGGGGCCGCAGGACATCGCGCGGTGGGCGCGGGATTATTATCCAGTGTTTGACAGGAAGGGGCTCATCATCGACGTCCGGCACAACAGCGGCGGCAGCATCGACAGTTGGATTCTGGAAAAACTCTTGCGCAAGGCGTGGCTTTACTGGCAGAGCCGGGCGGGGCAGCCTTACTGGAACATGCAATACGCCTTTCGCGGCCATATTGTCGTGCTTTGCGACCAGCGCACGGCCTCGGACGGCGAAGCGTTCAGCGAGGGTTTTCGGCGGCTTGGGCTGGGGAAGGTGATCGGCGCCCGGACGTGGGGCGGCGAGATTTGGCTCTCAGCGAGCAACTGGCTGGTTGACAGAGGCATCGCGACGGCGGCCGAGGACGGCGTGTACGGGCCGGAAGGCAAATGGCTGATCGAAGGGCACGGTGTGGATCCTGACATTGTGGTTGACAATCTGCCGCACTCGACCTTTGAGGGGCGCGACGCGCAACTGGAGAAGGCAATCGAAGTTTTGCAGGATGAAATCAAGCGCGAGCCGGTCACCGTGCCGCCGCCGCCCGCTTACCCCGACAAATCGTTGAAGTGACGGCCTACTTTGACTTGCGGAAGAAGCCCATCACCAAACTGAGGACAGCTTGGTTGGCGAGCATGCGCGAGGCGAGCTGAAAGCCCTGTTGAATCCAATAGGAGGATTCGCCAAGCTGGGCGAGGCGGACGCCGAGAGTCTCCCGGAGCATGTCGCTCTGCATGACCAACTGCTTGCGGCGGTCCTGGAGCCGCTTCAATTCCGTGGAATAAGCCATTCGCGATCTTTCTTGAGCTGGCCGATGGTGTCTTCAAAGAAGGGCTTGTCCATTTCGCGCCGGAGCGCCAGGTAAGCCATGCAGCCGAGGCACGCATAAAGAATTGCGAAGCCGCCGAGCGCCCATGCTGCGTGGTCCCAGCACAGGACGACGACCAAGGCTGTCAAAGTGATGACGACCATGGCCGCGGCAAACGCCGCGGCGGCGCCAAGAAGAAGCACCGCGGCGCCGCGTGCTTTTTCCTCGCGGAATTCGATGGAGGCAAGCTCAAGGCGCGTTTCGACGAGGGCGACGACGATGTCCAGCGCCCCGCGGAATGCATGAACAAGGCCCGGCGGATTGGCGGCATTCTGCGGCATAATTGCGTTAATTTCGTTTCAGCAACAGGCCGAGAAGCAGACCGACGCCCAGGGCCACGCCAATCACGTGATACGGGCGCTCGCGGATGAAATCATCGATCGAACTCAAAACGGCGTCGGACGAGCCGCTGGCTTTGTCCACCGTTTGGTCGGCTGCGGCGAGGGCCTCGGCAAGGCGGGAGCGCAGAGCGCTGGCGCCTTCCGCGGCGCCTTCAGCGCCGTTGTCGCCGCCGCCGTTGAGAATTTCCTCGGCGTCCTTGGCGACGGCCGCGAACTCTTGAGCTAACTTTGTGTTCATAGCGGTTTCCATCTAGGGGCATTATAGGAATGGGCTAGGGGCCCGCAATCGGGGTTCACTCTGTCGCTTTCTCAGGATTGCATGGAGCGCTAGTTCGTGGCTTCCACTCTCACAGCCGGCGCCCCGTCCCGATAGGCTAGGGGGGTTGTGAAAATCCTCTTTGTGCATGAGCGCTTCGGCGCGTTGGCGGGGGCGGAGAGCAATGTGATCCTCACCGCGCGGGCGCTGGCAAATCGCGGCCATGAAGTGGCCATCCTGCACGGACCCGGCACCGGAAAGGCCGAGGAGGCGTGGCGGGAGGTTTTTCCGAGGCGGTTTGAGTTGAACGGCCAGGCGCGCGCGACAGCGACAGCCGCGTTCCGGGACTTCGATCCGGAAGTCATATACGTCCACAAAATGGCGGATCTTGGCGTCATCGAAGCCATCGTTCACAGCGGGCGCGGCACGGCGCGGATGGTGCATGACCACGACATCTACTGCATGCGCAGCTACAAGTACAATTACTTCACGCGAAAGGTCTGCCTTCGCGCCGCGGGGCCGCGTTGCGTGCTGACGTGCGGCGCCTTCGTGGCGCGCAACACGGAACCGGGGTTTCCATTGCGCTGGGTCAGCTACACCGCGAAAAAAAGGGAGATCGCGCTGAACAAGGATTTTGGGCGCATGGTGGTGGTGTCGCGTTACATGCGGGAGGAATTGCTGCGGAATGGATTTGATGCCGGGCGGATCGAAATTCATCCGCCGGCGCCCCTGCTTGGGGAAACGGAGGCGTACGAAACGCCGCGGGACCGCAATCTTATACTTTACGCCGGCCAGATCATCCGCGGCAAGGGCGTGGACCTGCTGTTGCGCGCGCTGGCGCGGATTCGCACGCCCTTCGAGTGCGTGATACTGGGTGACGGGTCGCATCGCCGCTATTGCGAGAGGTTGCGCCGGCGCCTGAAGCTCGAGGACCGGGTGCAGTTTCTGGGATTTCTTCCGCAGGACCAATTGAAGAAGTTCTATCGCGAGAGCCGCGTGTTTGCGCTCAGCTCGGTGTGGCCGGAGCCGTTTGCGACGGTTGGGGTGGAGGTGCTGCGGTATGGGCTGCCGGTGGTGGCGTTTGACGTGGGCGGCATATCGGATTGGCTGATCGACGGGGCCAACGGTTACCTGGTGCCGGCTTTCGATTGCGCGGCGTTTGCGGACCGGCTGGAGCGGCTTTTGATCGACAAATCTTTGGCTCGGCAAATGGGCAGGCGCGGCTTAGAGCTGGTAAATGAGCAATTTGATTTTGCCGAATACGTGCAAAGCCTCGAGACGATGTTCGCCAATCTGCTCAAGCGCCGGTGAGCGCTTGCGCCTATGGCCCCTACGCTCGTCACTCACCCGTAACACAGCCGCAGTTCGGGTGTCGCCTCACGACTCAACCCGATTGTAAGCCCTCATCCCGCCAGCGTATGAATAGGACACGAAAAAGGAGAGTTGAATCGATGGGAGCTAAAAGCATTGGAATGCCCACTTCACCGCGCCTGATCGCCATCATAGGCGGCAGCGGGGCGGGGAAGTCCCACCTCGCCGGCATGCTGGAGCAGCATCTCGGGCAGGCGGTTCTCCGCCTTTCGCTGGATGATTTTTACCGGGATCGCTCCAAATGCCCGGCCGGACGGCGCCAGCGCATCAACTTCGATCATCCGCGCGCGATTGACTGGGCGGCGCTCGAACGAGCGCTGACCGAGCTGGCCAAAGGAAAGTCGGCGGCGATACCGCAATATGATTTTGCCACGCACACGCGGAAGCCCCAACCCAGGATCGTGCAGCCCCGCCCGGTGATCCTGGTGGAGGGCCTTTGGCCGCTGCACCGTGCGCGGATTCGCAGTTTATTTGACTTTCGGATTTTCCTGGCATGCCCGGCGAGCTGCCGTTTCCGCCGCCGCCTGGAGCGCGACATTGCCGAGCGAGGGCGGACGGCTGAATCGGTTCGCCGGCAATTCATGGAAACCGTTTTCCCCATGCACCGAAAATTCGTCGCCCCCCAGACGCGTTGGTCGGACCTGATCGTGACTCGGGCGCTTGCGGCGCGGGACATTGCGCCGCTGGCCCGGAGGCTTCTGCAGGCCCGCAAAGGAGACTTATGAACGCCGCACAATTGGATGAAGTGATGATGAAACAAATGCTCAGGGCCGGCACAGCGCCAGGCCGCGCGACGCTCGCATGCGCCATGGCGTGCCGCCGCTGGCTCTGGCGCAGAGGATTGAGCGCAGCGTCGATCGCCAAGCGCGCTCTCGACGTCGCAGGCAGCTTCGTTCTGCTGGCGGCGTTGTCGCCCGTGTTCGCGTTGATCGCCATCGCCATCAAGCTGGAAGACGGCGGGCCGCTGGTCTTCGCGCAGACGCGCGTTGGGAAGTTTGGGGAGCTTTTCAAGATGTATAAGTTCCGCTCCATGTGCGTCAACGCCGAGGCGCGCATGGCGGAGGTGCTCGCGCTCAATCAACACCAGGCGGGAGTGACGTTCAAAGTGAAGAGCGATCCGCGCATCACGCGCCTGGGCCGATGGCTGCGCAAGCTGTCGTTGGACGAATTGCCGCAGCTTTACAACGTGTTGGTCGGCGACATGTCGCTGGTCGGCCCGCGCCCTCCCGTGCCGCGCGAAGTGGCGCTTTACACACTGGCGGATCGCCGCCGCCTTAACGTCAAGCCGGGAATCACCTGCTTCTGGCAGGTCGGCGGCCGATCTGAGTTGGATTTTCCGCAGCAGGTTGAACTGGATGTTCGTTATATCGAGCGGCAATCGATTTGGACGGATCTGTGGATTCTGTGTCGAACAGTTCCGGCGGTGATCGCCGGGAAAGGAGCCTGCTAACATGAACGCCTTGCTCATCTGCCCGTCCGATCGCCTCGGTGTGGAATGCCTCAGTCAAAGCCAGTCACTCTCCGTGTGGCCGCTGCTTGGGACGCCGCTGGCCGCGCATTGGATTGAACATTTGACAGGGCGCGGCGCCCGGCGCATCAAGCTCATTACGGCGCGGCGCGCCGAGGAACTGCGCGCAGTCGTCGGCGACGGCGCGCGGTGGGGCGTGAGCGTGGAGGTGATATCGGAATCGCATGAATTGACGCCCGAAGAGGCGCGCGCGAAGCACGGCCCGGCGGACGAAGTGTTTGTGGCGTACTCTTTGCCGGAGGCGCCGGACCGGCCGTTGTTCACCAGTTATGCCAGATTTTTTGGCGCGCTCGAACATGCGTTTTTTTCGCTCGCCGGGCGCGGGCGCGTGGGCGCGCGGGAAATCCAGCCGGGGGTGTGGGCCGGGTTGAGGACGCAGGTCGGGGCGGACGTGGTGTTCGAGGCGCCGTGCTGGCTGGGCGAGGACGTGCATGTGGACAGGGACGTTCGCCTGGGTCCGTGGTCCATCCTTGAAGACCGGGTGTGGGTCGGCGCCGGGGCCGAGGTGAGCGGGAGCATTATCGGGGCGGACACCAGCCTCGGAGTCGCGACGAGCCTGCGGCATTCCATCGCGTTCGGAGATAATTTGATTGACTGGAAGACGGGTTCCGTCGCCAAAGTCGCGGATTCATTCCTGCTCTGCGATTTGCGCGCGACCCCGTTTCGCCAGCGCATCCGCCGGATTTTTGCGCGGCTGGCCGAAGCGGCGACGCCGGAGCCGGCGGCGGTCATGCCGGCGCCGATTCGTGTGCGGTGAGGAGAGCGCCGGCGTAAGGCGTTCTCCCATGGAGATTCCATGGAAGATTCCGCCCCGAAAAGTCTGCGCGCCCTGATTGTTGGCGCAATCGCTGGCATCCTATCATTGCGTCATGAATGTCAGAGCGGAAGGCAACACAGTGCGCGTAACGGGATTGCGCGACCTGGACGAGGCGAGCGGCGGAGAGCTGCGCCAGCAAGTGCTCGACACAATCGGTTCGCTGCGCGACCGCGTGGAGGTGGATCTTTCGCAGACGCGCTCGATTAGCGCCTGCGGCCTTGGCGCGCTGGTGTACCTGCAAAAAGCCTGCGGCAATGTCTGCCTTCTCAACCCCCTGGCCCCGGTGCGGCAAATCCTCGAATTGGCGCGCATGGACCGGATCTTTGAAATCGTTGAAAGCGAAGCGCGCCCATGAAAAATGTTCTGCCCGTCTTTATTCTAATTGACGCTTGCGGCTGGGAAATTCTCAAAAGCCGGCCGTTTCTCTCAAAACGCGCCCCGGAACAGCGGCGCCTGGAATCGGTTTTTGGCTACAGCTCAACCTGCGTTCCGTCGATTCTATCGGGCCGATGGCCGGAGGAGCACCGCAACTGGTGCTATTTCGTTTACGATCCGGTCCATTCGCCGTTCAAGTCCTTGTCGGCGTTTCGATGGCTGCCGCGTTCGCTGACGAGCCGGAGAGTGTTCCGGCGCTGGTTGACAAAGGCGCTGCGGAACCGGCTCGGTTTCCAGGGATATTTCGACCTTTACAACATCCCCTTCGAGCATATTCATCTTTACAACTTCACCGAGCGCAAGAGCCCTTTGCGCCCGGGCGGCATGAACCGCGGGCCGAACATCTTCGATTACTTGACGCAGGAGGGCATCGCCCACTTCGGGAGCGATCCGGACAAAGGCGAGGCGGAGAACTTCGAGGCCCTGCTGGCGGCAATAAAGAGCGGCGAGCCGGACTTCACGTTTTCCTATTGGCCGAGGCTGGACGGCCTGCTGCACGCGGAGGGCAATCAATCCCCGCAAATCGCCGTGCGCCTGAAAGCCTACGAGCAGTGGATTGAGGAGATTTTCGAGGCGGCGCGGCCGCATTACCAGGAAATTCATCTTTACGTGTTTGGGGATCATGGGATGGCCAACTGCGACGAGTTGCTCGATTTGAAGGCGGCGATCGACGCAGCCCCCTGGCAGATGGGCCGCGACTACGCGGTGGTCTATGACTCGACAATGGCGCGGTTCTGGTTTTTCAACGAGCGCGCCAGGAGCGACATCGTTGGACGCCTGGCCGCCATTCCGCAGGGGCGAATTCTCCCAGATGATGAATTGAAGGAGTTGCGGGCGTTTTTTCCGGATGGATATTTCGGCGAGCTTTTTTTCCTGGTGAAGGAAGGGGTGTTGATCGTTCCCAGCCACATGGGCGAACGGCCCATACGCGCGATGCACGGTTATCATCCGTCTGACAAGCATAGTTTCGCCGCGCTCTTCTCCAACCAGGAGATTCCCGCGCAGATCGCCGCGATACCGCACGTCCACCAACTTATGATTGAGGAGGCGACGCTGGCCAAATCAGCCAACCAGTCTTCCGCCAGAGTCGTTCCCGCATAATGGAAACCGCAGCGTCCATTTTGTCGCCGCCCAACGCCGACTATTCCCGCGCGTATCGCGCAGTGTCGGAGATGGTGGAGGAGCAGGCGGAGCGAACGCCCACGGCGCCGGCGTTGCTTGGCATCGACGGCGAAGCGTTTTCTTACGGCGAACTGAATCGCCGCGCCAACGCGATGGCGCATTGGCTGCGCAGCCAGGGCGCCGGACCTGAGACGCTTGTCGCCATTTCCGCGATGCGGTCCGCCGAAATGGCCGTCGCCGTTCTTGCGACGATCAAAGCGGGCGCGGCTTACGTGCCGCTGGATCCGAGCTATCCGGCGGAACGCCTGCGGCTGATCATCGAGGACTGTCAGGCGCCGATCATGGTCGACGACAAACTTATTCGCGACGCGCCGTGGGCGGAGCATCCGACCGGGAACCTCGAAGCCTGCGCCACGCCTGACAATCTCGCCTATGTCATTTACACCTCCGGCTCGACTGGCAAGCCGAAGGGCGTGGCGATGCGCCACGAACCGTTGATCAACCTCCTGCAATGGCAGAACGAAAACTGGAGTTTTGACGAGCCGGCGCGAACGCTCCAATTCACGTCGCTGAATTTTGACGTGTCGTTCCAGGAGATTTTTTCCACGTGGACGTCGGGTGGACAGCTCGCGCTGGTGTCCGACGATATTCGGCGCGATCCATTGAGCTTGTTGCGTTTTTTGCGCGAGCGCCGGATCCAGCGGGTCTTTCTCCCGTTCATCGCGCTGAAGCGGCTGGTCGAGGCCGCGGCGTCGCAGAAATCGTTGCCGGAGGATCTCAAGGAAGTGATCACGGCGGGCGAGCAACTGCGCGTCACGCCGGCGATGGTCGATTTCTTTTCGCGCCTGGACGGATGCACGCTGGAGAACCAGTACGGGCCATGCGAGACGCATGTCGTGACGGCGTTTCGATTGACAGGGCCTGCGCGCTCATGGCCCGCCCTGCCGCCGATTGGGCGCGCTATCGCGAATGTCACCGTGCATCTGCTTGACACCGGGCTGACGCCGGTTCCTTCGGGGGAGATTGGCGAATTGTTCCTGGGCGGCGCCTGCGTTGGGCGCGGCTATCTCAACCGGCCCGAACTGACCGAAGAGCGATTCATCGCCGACCCGTTCCGCAATGCGCTCGGCGCGCGGATGTACCGCACGGGGGACCTTGGGCGCATGCTGCCGGACGGGAACCTCGAGTTTCTGGGTCGCGCGGACCACCAGGTGAAGATTAACGGCGTGCGCGTTGAGTTGGCGGAAATCGAGGCCGCCCTGTGCCGGCATCCGGATGTGAAGGACGCGGCGGTGGTCGCGCGAGAAACCCCCGGCGGCGAGCGGCAGTTGTTGGCGTGCATGGCGTCGTGGCCGGGACGGCGGGTGGCGCCGCGCGAGGCGCGGGAGTTTTTGCAGCGGATTGTGCCCGCGGCGATGCTGCCGTCGGCGTTCATGGCGTTTGACAGCCTCCCGATTTCGCCGAATGGCAAGGTGGACCGCCTCGCCCTGGCGAAGCTGGATCCGCAGGCGCAACTGGACGAGGATTTTTCCGTCGCGGTGGCGCAGCCGGCCACGCCGCTGCAGATGCGGCTGCAACTGGCGTTCGAGAGGTTTTTCAATCGGCGGCCCATTGGGGTCGACGCCGGATTTTTTGAGCTCGGCGGGGATTCGCTCGGAGCGGTCGCGTTTCGTGTTGAGCTGGAAAAATCCCTTGGCCGCGAGCTGTCGCCGAACATTCTCTACCAGGCGCCGACCATCGAAAAGCTGGCTGCGGCCATCGAAAACGGCAGCGGCGAAAGCGGCTCTGTGCTCGCGCCGCTGCAGCCGCTGGGGTCGCGTGCGCCGCTGTTCCTGATTCACACGACGCCTGGAGATGTGCTTGGTTACTCCAGCCTGATTTACCACCTTGGCGCCGAGCAGCCGTGCTACGGACTCCAATCGCTGGCGTTTCATCAGCCGGAATTGGCGCATTCGACGATCGAAGAAATGGCGGCGTATTACATCCGCTTGATTCGCGCGGCGCGGCCCGAAGGGCCGTATTACCTGGCCGGTTGGTGCTACGGTGGCGTGGTTGCCTCGGAAATGGCCTGTCAACTACTTGCCGCGGGCCAAATGGTCGCCTTTCTCGGTTTGATCGAGACGCCCGCGCCGCCGCCGGCTGTCGGACGCCTCGGGGCGCGGTTCCGGAAATGGCAATGCCTGGCGCGCATGAAACCAGCCGCGTTGCAAACTTACCTGCGCGAGAAAATCAAGTATCGCCGCGGCGACAAGGCGCGCGACGAACTGCGTTACCGGCGCCTGGAGATGCGCGAGGGGCAGGACGCCAAATTCGTGGAGGAGCACAACCGCTATTTGGACCGCCTCGAAAAAGTCTACGCCGCGAACATGGACGCCTACCGGAAATACCGCGCGCGCTATTTCAACGGGCCGATGGCTCTCTACAACGCATCGCAGCCTGACCCGGCGCTCGTTCAGGATCCGCTTTACGGCTGGAAAGGCATGGCCGCCTCCTTGAAAGTCCGCGTCATCGCCGGGAACCACGACACGATTTTGCAGGGGCCGCAGGCGAGGCTGCTGGCGGAGGCGATGAGAGCCGACCTGGGCGCCGCGGCCAAACCCATCACATGAGCAACGAAGAAGTCAAAAAGAATTTGTGGCGCAACTCGATCTCCAATTACGGTTGCATGGTCGTGAAGCTGGCGTTGAGCCTCGCGATGTTCCGCATGCTCTATCAGTCGTTGTCCAAGGAGGAATTTGGCTTTTGGTCGCTGTTGTGGAGCGTCTTCGGTTACGGCATCCTGCTCGACTTTGGATTCGGCTTCACCGCCGAAAAGCGCGTGGCTGAGCTTTCTGCCATCGGCGATTGGGACAAGCTGAGCCGCGTGCTCAGTTCGATTGCCCTGCTTTATGTTGGGGTGGGCGCGGTGATCGTCATAGGGTGCTGGGCGGGTTCGAGGCAACTGATCGAGTTCTTTCATGTCAGCGCGCCCAACCGCGAGAATTTCCGGCTGTTGCTGATTGTCTTTTTCGGGGGAATGGGGTTGACGTTTCCCCTTGGAATTTTCCCGGGGATGCTGGTCGGCCAGCAGAGGATTGCGCTGGAGAATACGATTTTTCTTTGCGCGATGATTGGGAACTTCCTCGGCGTTTGGGCTGCCGTGCATTTCCATTGGGGCCTCGGCGCGCTGGTCGTCATTGGCCTGCTTGCCGGGATTCTCCCATGCGTGGTTTGCGCGTGGTATGCCTTGCGGTCGATGCCGGTGCGGCTGCATCCGTCGCTGTTTTCGTTCGACATCGTTCGTGAGACGACCGAATTCTCCGTGTTCGCCTACGTCATCACCGTGAGCAACATTTTAATGGCCAAGACCGGCCAGGTGATCATCAGCGCGGCGCTGAGCGTCGCCGCCGTGGCAATCTATCAGGCGGGCGCGAAAGTCGGAGAGATGTTCAGCGCGTTTGCGCAGTTGTTGCCCAGCTCGTTTTCGCCGGTCGCCGCGCATTTGCACGCCAAGGGCGACACCAGTTTTCTTCGCGAGCTGCTGGTGAACGGCTCACGCCTGACGATCATGATCGCCACGCCCGTTTATTTGATAAGCGCCTTTTACATGGCGGGGCTGCTGCGCATTTTGACTGGCGGCCACGCGTCGCAGGAGACGTTTTGGATTGGCGAAGTCCTTCTCTTCTGGGGATATATCTGCGTGGCGACGCAGAGCGTCACGAAACGCATTTTCGTGATGTGCGGTCACGAGCGCAAGCTCATGTGGTTGACACTGGTCGAAGCCGGCCTGAATCTCGGCCTGGGCATCGCGCTGACGATGTCTCTGCACGCGGTGATCGGCGTCGCGCTTGGGGCGCTGGCCTCGAGCTTTGTGGTGGGCTGGGGCTTTCTCTGGCCCTGGGCGGCCCGCGAGGCGCGCATGAGCGGGTGGCGCCTGGCGCAGACGGTGCTGCTCCCGGTCTGGCTGGCGTGCGCGCCGCTGTTGCTGTTCCTGGTTTGCATCCGCAATTTCCCAATGTTCGATTTTCGCGGCAGCTCGCCGTTGTTTGTTTGCGAATCGCTCCTCGCTTTTGCCGTCGCCGCGACATGCGTTTGGAGGCGCGCGCTGACGGACGCTGAACGGCAGCACCTGGCGGGCAAATTCGGCGGCATGTTCGCCCGTCCTGCGGTATGAGCGATCCACTGGTCAGCATCATCATGCGGTCGTTCAACGAGGGTTGGGCGTTGCGCGAGACGCTCCCGGCCATCGCCGCTCAGGACTACGCGAATTGGGAGTTGCTTGTGTTTGACTCTGGGTCGACCGACGGCTCAATCGAACTGCTTCAACGCGCCGCACCTAAGCGCCTTGTCCAATTCAGGCCGTCTGAATACGTGCCCGGGCGCGTGATGAATCAGGGAATGGAAATGGCAGAGTCGGTGTATTGCATTTTTCTCAATGCCGACGCGACGCCGCAAGGGCCCGACTGGCTGAGACCGCTTGTCCATTCGCTTGCGGACCCGAACACCGCCGCGGTATTCGGCCGCCAAATTCCGCGGCCGGATTGCCGGGCGGTTTATGCGTGCGATTACGAGCGGTGCTTCGGGCCGCGCCGCGAATCGACGCGCTGGGAGCATTTCTTCAGCATGGTCAGCAGCGGCGTGCGCAAGGATATATGGCGCGAGCGGCCCTTTCTCGAAACGGTTCAATACGCCGAGGACCACGAATTCACGTCGTGGCACAAGGCGCGCGGGCGCCGGATTGTTTACTGTCCCGAATCCATGGTCATGCATTCGCACAATTACACGCCGCAGCAGGTTTACAAGCGCAGCTTTGGCGACAACCGCTCGCTCGCGTTGACGTGGCAGCAAAGCCCAAGGTGCTTCAATGCCGTTCGCACCTTGTGGCTTGGATGGATGAATGACGCGCGGCGCGACCTGGCGTTCTGCATGCGGAACCGGCGGCTGCGCGAATGGCCGCACGCGGCGCTTATCCGCTGGCAGCAGCGCCGGGGCTGGCTTGACGGTTTCCGCCAGGGCTGGAAGGACTACAGGCTGTCATGAGAATTCTCGTCATCAGCAATCTTTATCCGCCGCACTGCATCGGCGGGTACGAGACCCATTGCGAGCGCACGGTCAACGGGCTGCGCGCCCTGGGCCACGAAATGCGGGTCCTGACTTCCGATTACGTTTCAGCAAAGGACGAGCCCGGAATCATGCGCCGCCTGCGCATTCACGGGATGTTCGGGCATCCATGGCTGCCGTTCTTTAAGCTCGCCAAACTGGAGCGCCGCAATAACGGCGTTGTTGGCGAAGCGCTGCGTGAATTCAAACCCGACATCGTTTTTGCGTGGAATTGCAGCGGATTGTCGAAGTCCATTCTTTTGACACTCCGCCGGTCCGGTGTTCCGACCGCCTTCTGCGTCTGTGACCATTGGATCGCCCGCAGCGCCGAAGCGGACGTCTGGAGCAAATGGTGGAATGGCGCCAACGCGCCGCTTCGAGTGCGGCTCCTGCGCGCGGCCTTGAAGCTGGCTGGTGTGCGCCGCCGCTGGGACGCGATGGCGCCGACGGGTTCGGTGCGCGAGATCGATCTTCGGCGCGCTTATTTTTGCAGCCGCGCATTGCGGGATTTGACCGCGGCGGCGGGCTTCGCCGTTGCTGGGCGCGGCGTCATCCATTGTTCGATCGATGCCCGGCGATTTTTCAAGCCGGTGAAATCACCCGAAGCGCCGATGCAGCGCTTGTTGTACGCAGGCCGCCTGCATCCTGACAAAGGGCCCATGACGGCGCTGCACGCTATGGCGCGTTTGCGGGATAAACTCGACGGACGCCTGACCGTCTGCGGAAAGGGCGAACCGGCATATGAAGCGGAACTCAAGGAGTTTGTCAACCAGAACAATCTGCCGGTTTCCTTCATGGAAGCGACGGCAGACGGGATGCCTGAGGTGTACGCGGCGCATGACGCGCTCCTCTTCACTTCCGAATGGGCGGAGCCGTTCGCGCTGACGCCGCTGGAAGCGATGGCCTCCGGTCTGCCCGTCATCACGACGATGACCGGCGGGAGCGCCGAGATCTTCCGCAACGGTGAAAATGCGCTTACGTTCGAGACGGGCGACGACGCCGACCTGGCGCGGCAGATCCTGGCTCTGGATCGCGACCGCGCGGCGCGGGCGCGGATCGCGGCGGCGGGTCAGGCGGAAGCGCTCGCCCGGTTTGACGAGCCGATTATTCTGCGCCAGGTGGAGGACTTCCTGCGCGAGACAATCCGGATATGGAGCGCATAAGCCGATTTACAATTGACGGGAGCGATGACCTTGAGCAGAGGCTGGCGGCGCTCTGCGAGATGGCGGCCTCCGGCATTCGCGCCCGCATCCCAAAAACAAAGATCGAGGGCCTTCTGCTCGGCGGCGGCTACGGGCGCGGCGAAGGCGGCGTTTTGCGAACTGCGGAGGGAGACAGGCCTTATAACGACCTCGAATTTTATGCGTTGTTGCGTGGCGACTGCCGCGTCAACGAGAAATTCCATGGCGCCGCTTTGCACAAGCTGGCTTCCGAGTTGAGCGCGGCGGCGGGCCTCGACGTGGAATTCAAGATCCTGTCGCGCCACAAGCTGCAATCGAGCCCATGCACGATGTTTTATCACGATCTCGTGCAGGGGCACAAACGGCTGGTCGGCCCTGAGGCCTTGCTGGATGGCAGCGAGCGCCATCGGCAGGGCGGCAACATCCCGCTTTCGGAGGCGACCCGCCTGTTGATGAACCGTTGTTCCGGCCTGCTATTCGCATGGGCGCGCCTGGCCGCCCCGCAGTTTTCGGCCGAATCGTCGGACTTCGTCGCGCGCAACCAGGCCAAGGCCCAACTGGCGTTTGGCGACGTTGCGCTCACCGTCAACGGCCAATACCATTTTAGCTGCCGCGAGCGTCACGCCCGCCTTCGGCGGCTGCAAGTCGACATTCCCGGCGCGCCTCTCGAGGACTTGGTGGCGCATCACCGCGCAGGGGTTGAATTCAAGCTGCATCCGATTCGTTCAAACGAAACGCGCGCGGCCCTGCTGCGGCGCCAGACGGAGATATCCGATTTCGCCGCATCGATGTGGCTGTGGCTGGAAGGACGGCGGCTGGGCCGGACATTCGCGGACGCCTGGGACTACGCGCGCAGCCCTGTCAACAAATGCGCCGAGACCCACCCATTGCGGAATCTGCTTATCAACGCCGCCATTTTCCGCGGGTCGGGCGTTTCGGGATCGAAACTCTTTCGCTACCCGCGCGAGCGCCTGCTGGAGGCGCTGTCGCTCCTATTGTGGGATCCGCACACGGCGCGCGATCCGGCGCGTCTGCGCGCGGTGCAGCAGCGCGTTCGATCCCGCGCGACGGCATTCCCGGACCTGGTCTCCGCGTACGCCTCGGTGTGGCGGCGCTTCAATTGAGGCGCTCGTGAAAATCCTTGTTCTCTACCCGCACGTGCCGTGGCCGCTGGATCGCGGAACGCATCATCGCACCTTCCATCTGCTCAGGGAGTTGGCCGCGGCGCACGAAGTGTCGCTTGTCGCGCTGGCGGAGGAGGGGGCCGGCGCGGAACACGCGGACCTATTCCGCAAGTTCTGCCGAAGCGTCGAAGTCATTCCGTTTGTTCATCCCCCGTGGCCCAAGCTGTTCCCGAAGCGCCTTCTCAACCCGCTGCCGCCAAATGTGGCGCATTGGACCAGCCCCGCGGTTGCCGCGCGGCTAAACGAGATTTGCGCGCGAGAGAGATTTGACGCCGTGCATGTCTGTGACATCGTGATGGCGCAATACTTCATGGCCAGCGATTATCCGCTGATTATCGACCGGAGCCGCGTCGATTTGCAGTATCAACTGGCGGAGCATTCGCGGATGAACTTTCCCCTGCGGGCGCGGCTGTTGCGCTGCGAAGGTTACGCAAAGCTGTGGCGTTTCGAGCGGCAGATCGCCAGGCGCGCGGCGCTGCAAATCGTGTGCGGACCCGACGACGAGGCATTCTTGCGGCGGTGGGTCAGGCGCGACGCCGCCATCGAAGTGTTGGTAAACGGAGTGGATGCCCATTATTTCGCTCCCGATTCTCCGGGAGCCTGTGGCGCGAAGCCAACCGCGCTGTTTTGTGGCGCGATGGATTATAATCCTAATATTGACGCGCTGCGCTGGTATTTCGCCGAAATGCACGACGCGCTGCGTTGCGCCATCCCGGATTTCCAATTCCTGATCGTCGGCAAGAATCCGACGCCCGAAATTGCGGCATTTGCCGCGCGTCCAGGCGTCACGGTCACCGGCCCGGTGGCGGATGTGCGCCCATATTACCGGCGCGCGTGGCTGCAATTGGTCCCACTGCGGATTGGCGGCGGAACGCGGTTGAAAATTGTCGAATCGCTGTCGATCGGAACGCCGGTCGTATCGACGTCCATTGGCGCGCAAGGGCTCGATCTTGCGGACGGACACGAGATCTTAATTGGCGACACGGCGGCGGCGTTTGTTGGGCAAACGTTACGGGCGCTGAACGATTCTGACTTGCGGAAGCGATTGGCCGGCGCCGGCATCGCCGTCGCGCAGAGCCGATTTGACTGGCCGCGCATCGGCGGACGGTTGCGCGAGATTTACGCCCGCCTGGGTGTCGGCCACGGCGAACACGCGGCGGCCGTCCGGCCACCAGGTCTCAGCCTCAACCCAGCCGGGATTGCGCGCCGGTGAAAACGCTGCGCTGCCGCGCTCAATGACTGGATCGCCGCCCGCTTCCCAAACGCAGCGCGCTAACTTCAAGTCGAGTCCGGGCATATCCACGCTCAAGCGGAACTGCGGCGGCGATTTCGAGATCGCCAGGATGTGCGCCGGCGCGCTGCGCCACGGTTGATGCGCCAGCGGCGTGCGCGCCATTAGAAACGCGGCCGTGGCGAGGCTTCTCCCGATATTGACGGTGACGCTTTCGGTCGCTGTGTTGAAGGCGTCGGACCATCGGTCATAAAAAGGATACGGCTGCTGCTGGTCCCAATCTGTCGGAAACGCGAGGTTGGAAAGTTCTTTCTTGTAGGCGTCGAGGTACATGAAACCTTCCTGAATATTGCCGATCTCAATGCCGGTCGGCGGGAGGAGACGGCGCTCATTTTCGGCGTATTGATTGACGATGTTCCGCTGGCGCCGCCACCCGATTCCCGCGACAAACGGAATATTCACCGGATTGCAGCCCGCTTCGTAATTCAAGTTGGCGAGGATCGCCGAGAAATATTTCGGGCGGGGATCATTCAGCGCGGGGTAATTGAGTTGACAGGCGACGGCCAGGTCGAACGCGCGATCCAGCGAGAAATACCAACCGGCGTTGCGAAATTGCTTGCTGGCCTCCGGGAAACTCGTGCCGTAGGCGTTGTGCGCCGAATCGCGCGCCAGGTCCTCGGCGGCGGCGATGATTTCATCCTCGCATTGGCTGAGCAGAATTGAGTCGAGTTTCTCGGCGGGAAGACGCCCGGAGCGCGCCCCGAACGCGAAACTGCGCGTCGCGCAACCATAGCTCTCAAAGAGCCGCCACCACGTCCAGCGCCGCTGGTTCGGGTCGTCGGGATGCAAGTCGGCGATGACCATCTTCTGAAATGCGGGGTCCCCCGTCGCCAGGAACATCTCGGCCTCCGCCCACGCCAATTCATCGTCGTGCATGAATTCGTTGCCGTAGTGCGTGATTTTCTGATACGCCCCGTCGCGTCCGTATTTGGCGATTGCTCGTTGC
>Ga0265338_10001339_pt1 | contig 40157 bp, 42 predicted proteins | sample 42126metaG_FD_193579 | JGI IMG/M metagenome (GOLD analysis project Ga0265338, IMG submission 193579) | Rhizosphere microbial communities from Carex aquatilis grown in University of Washington, Seatle, WA, United States - 4-21-26 metaG | ecosystem: Host-associated > Plants > Roots > Rhizosphere... | reverse complement strand
GGCAGCGACTATGTGCGAAGTATGCCGAATCGGCTCGACCGGCTGCTCGTCGCGGCGCTCGCCGTGCTCGTCGTCGCGGGCGCGGCGGATGCACTCCGGCACCGGCACCACGGGCGGGCGTCTGCGGGCGCGGCGGTGACGACGGCGGCGGCGCTCCCGCGGGCTCCCGTGCCGGTGCGGGTGCGCCTGGTGCCGTCGACGACGGCGTTCCTGCCTCGCTGCGCCAACTCGTCGATCCGGCTGACCGTCGGTCCGGGGCCGGTCGTCACGCTCCGCTACGCGGGCCGTCCGTGTCATGTGCCGCCGCTGCATCTGCGCGCGGTCCTGCGGACGGCGGGCGGGCATGTCGCCTACGCGGGCCCGGCGCTCGCGTACGAGGATCTTTCCGGCAACTACGCCGGCGAGGGCGAGTCCCACGGGCGGTTGCTCGACGCCTGCCGCTCCGGCGCCGCGACCGCCGCCGTCAGCGGCTCCGGCCTGTCCGCGAGCGGCGCGATCCGCTGCCGGACCGACTCGTAGGGACACGGCCCGGGGTCTGACCCCGGGTCATGTCCGTGCCTAGCTCCGCGAGGCGCGGCTCTTCTGCCAGTCGCGCGGCTGCGCGCCGACCTGCTCGAGAATCGTCTCCAGCAGGATGAACGACGACATCACGTGCTCCCGCGCGAGCTCGCGCGCGCCGGCGGCGCTGCCCGCCATCAACGCGTGCTTGATCGCCCGGTGCTGCTCGGCGTTCTTCACGTACAGCCCGTCGAGCGAGTGGTCGCCCGGAGCCCATACCGCAGGGCCGGAGAAGGTCCGCCGCGCGCTCTTCGCCATCTGCTCGACGAGCGGCAGCGCGGCGACGCGGTAGATGACGTCGTGGAACGCGTGATTCGCGCGCACCCAGTCGCCCATGATCGAGCGCCGCTCGTCCCCGGGCTCGCGCGACCGCAACTCCTGCGAGATCCGCGAGAAGCGCTTCTCGCTCTCCTCGAGCTCCTCCAGCTCCTCCGGCGTGAACTTGGTCGCGGCCACCTCGGTCGCGAGCCCTTCCAGCTCGGCCCGCACCATGAACGCCTCGTGCAGCTCCTCACGCGCGATCGTCCGGACGCGGACGCCGCGATTCGGCACGAACGAGACGAGCCCGAGCGCGGCGAGCCGCCGCAGCGCCTCGCGCACCGGCGTGCGCGACACGTTGAACTGCTCGGAGAGCTGCTCCTGCCGGAGGACGGTCCCCGGGGCAAGCTCCCCCGAGACGATCGCCTCCTCGATCACGAGCGCAATGTCGTCTGCCTTGGTGCTGTCGAGCGTCACTCCAGATGAGTGTACGCGGGAAGCGTGAGGAACTCGACGAGCTGCGGCGCGAGCGCGAGCTGCGTGAACAGCTCTTTCGCCTCCTCGCCGGCCTCGACGGCGGCGATCTCGTCCCGCACGAGCGCCGCGTCGAACCGGCCCGAGCGCACCCACTGCCACACCTGGGAGCGTGAGATCTCGGCCGTGGCGGCGTCCTCCATGAGATTGTCGATCGCCGCCGCGCCGACGCCGTGCAGCCACGCGTCCAGGTAGCGGACGCCGACGGACACGTTCGTGCGCAGCCCTGCCTCCGTGACCTCTCCGGGCGTGTCCGGAATGGACAGCAGCGCCGCCTCGTCCGGGACGACGTCCTCGCGTAGCCGCGCGACCTGGTTCGGCCGCTCGCCGAGCACGCCGTCGAAGACCTCCGTCGCCACCGGCACGAGATCCGGATGGGCAACCCAGGTGCCGTCGAAGCCGTCGCCGGACTCGCGCTGCTTGTCCTCGCGCACCTTTGCGAGCGCGACGTCGTTGACGGCCGCGTCCTTCCGCGACGGGATGAAGGCGGCCATGCCGCCGATCGCATGCGCGCCGCGGCGGTGGCAGCTCCGCACGAGCAGCTCCGTGTACGCACGCATGAACGGCACGGTCATCGTCACCTGCACGCGGTCGGGGAGCACCCAGTCCTCGCGCGACCGGAACTTCTTGATCACGCTGAAGATGTAGTCCCACCGGCCGGCGTTGAGCGCGCAGCCGTAGTCGCGGAGCTCGTAGAGGATCTCCTCCATCTCGAAGGCAGCGAGGATCGTCTCGATCAGCACCGTGCAGCGGATCGAGCCGGCCGGCACGCCGAGCTCCTCCTCTGCGAACGCGAACGCCTGCGCCCACAGCCGCGCCTCCAGGTGCGACTCGAGCTTCGGGAGGTAGAAGTACGGCCCGCTCCCGCGCTCGAGCAGTTCGCGCGCGTTGCGGAACATGACGAGCCCGAAGTCGAACAGGGAGCCGGAGATCGGCTCGCCGTCGACGAGCACGTGTCGCTCCGGCAGATGCCAGCCGCGCGGCCGGATCAGCATCGTCGCGATCTCGTCGTTCAGCCGGTACGACTTCTCCGGCGTGTCGAGCGAGATCGTGCGCCGGACCGCGTCGGAGACGTTCCGCTGTCCCTCGACGACGTTCGTCCACGTCGGCGAGTTCGCGTCCTCGAAGTCGGCCATGAAGACGCGCGCGCCCGAGTTGAACGCGTTGATCATCATCTTCCGGTCGACCGGCCCGGTGATCTCGCAGCGGCGGTCATGCAGGTCGGCGGGCGCGGGCGCGACGCGCCAGTCGCCGTCCCGGATGTGCCGCGTCTCCGGCAGGAATCCGGGAAGCGCGCCGGCGTCGAGCTCGAGCTGGCGCGCGTGGCGCCGCTCGAGCAGCTCCTGCCGTGTCGGGTTCAGTTCGCGATGGAGGCGCCCGACGAAGTCGAGCGCCTCCCGGGTCAGGATCGTGTCGTCCGCGGGAACGACGACCTCGACGCCGCTCGCGACCTCGGTCAAGCGACCGCCTGGTGATGCTCGAACTGCGCCTCCTCGGTCGAGCCCTTCAGCGCCAGCGTCGAGCTGTCCGGCGCGACCGCCTGGGCGACGAGGTCGAAGTATCCGGCACCGACCTCGCGCTGGTGGCGCGTGGCGGTGTAGCCGAACTCCTCCAGCCCGAACTCGTGCTCCTGGAGCTGCACGTACGCGGTCATCGCGTCGCGAGCGTACCCGCGCGCGAGGTCGAACATCCCCGCGTTGAGCGAGTGGAAGCCCGCGAGCGTGATGAACTGGAAGCGGTAGCCCCAGTCGTTGAGCCGGTCCTGGAAGCCGGCGATGTCGTCGTCCGAGAGCGCCGCGCGCCAGTTGAAGGACGGCGAGCAGTTGTACGCCAGCAGCTTGCCGGGATACCGCTCGTGGATCGCGTCCGCGAACGCGTGCGCCTCGCCGAGGTCCGGCGTCGACGTCTCGAACCAGAGCAGGTCGGCGTACGGCGCGTAGGCGAGGCCGCGGGAGATGGCCGCGTCGATGCCGTCGCGGACGCGGTAGAAGCCCTCCGCGGTGCGGTCGCCGCCGACGAACTCGCGGTCGTACTCGTCGATGTCGCTCGTGAGCAGCGCGGCGGAGAGCGCATCCGTCCGGGCGACGAGCACGGTCGGCACGTCGAGCACGTCGGCCGCGAGCCGCGCAGCGTTCAACGTGCGGACGAACTGCGACGTCGGCACGAGCACCTTCCCGCCGAGGTGGCCGCACTTCTTCTCGGACGCGAGCTGGTCCTCGTAGTGCACGCCTGCGGCGCCGGCCTCGATCATCTGACGCATCAGCTCGTAGGCGTTGAGCGGCCCGCCGAAGCCGGCCTCGGCGTCGGCGAGGATCGGCGCGAACCAGTGGGTGCCGTTCCGTCCCTCCGCCCAGTCGATCTGGTCGGCCCGCATCAGCGCGCTGTTGAGGCGCTTGACGAGCGCGGGAGCGCTGTTCGCGGGATAGAGGCTCTGGTCGGGATAGGTGCTGCCGGAGAGGTTCGCGTCGGCCGCGACCTGCCACCCCGAGAGGTAGATCGCCTCGAGGCCGGCCTTGACCATCTGCACGGCCTGGCCGCCGGTCATGGCGCCGAGCGCGCGCACCGGCTCCTCGCGGCGGAGCAGCTCCCACAGCCGTTCCGCGCCGAGCCGGGCCACCGTCTGCTCGGGCACGACCGAGCCGCGCAGCCGGACGACCTCCTCCGCTCCGTACGTCCGCTCGATCCCCTGCCAGCGCTCGTCCTGCCCCCAGCGCGTCTCGAGCGCCTCCTTCTGAGCCTGGATCCGATCTTCCCGTTGCATCGTCATCTCCTCGTCGCGGAACCCGTATCTCGGATCCTAAATGGTACAGATGACGGCGCACAACGGCCAAAGTTCCTCGGATGGGATCCAAAACGGACAATTCCCGGGAATCAGCGGGCGGGAGTCAGCGATACGTGCGGGCGACGACCTCGGCCACGCAGACCGGCTTGTCGCCGCCGTCGCGCTCGATCGTGGCCGTCATCGTCGTCTGGGTGCCGCCGTCGAACTCGTCCACCGAGTCGACGCGGAAGGTGCCCCGCACCCGCGAGCCGGACGGCACCGGCGCCGGGAACCGGACGCGGTTCAGCCCGTAGTTGATCCCCATCGCACCGTCACCGGCGGGCACGACCTCGAACGTCATCGCCGGGATCAGCGAGAGCGTCAGGTAGCCGTGCGCGATCGTCCCGCCGAACGGCCCCGCCGCCGCACGCTCGCGGTCGACGTGGATCCACTGGTGGTCGCCCGTCGCCTCGGCGAACGCGTCGATCCGCTCCTGCGTGACCTCGACCCAGGAGGACGGGCCGAACTCGGCGCCCGGTGTCACCTCGGTGCTCACGGCGACAACCGTATCGCGTCGGGGACGTCGACGAAGGCGAGAAGTTCTGCGGCGACCCGTTCGGCCCGCGGGCCGAACGCAAAGGTGATGTGGTTGCCCGGCGCCTCGACGAGCCGTCCGCGACGGAGCCGCGCGAGCGTTCGGCGCGCTCCGTCCTCGCTCATGATCGGGCCCGACCCCGGCGGTCCGAACGGATCGGTCGTCCGCAGGAGCAGCGTCGGGCACTCGACCGCGGCGGCGACCGCGGCCCAGTCGGGACCGAACGTGCCCTCGACCGCGCGCCGGATGTGCGCCGGCCGGCATCGCGGCCGGACCGTTCCGTCCGGCAGCTCCTCGATCTCCGCGTCGTAGAACGCGGCGACGTCGTCATCCCAGCCGTCGCCGTCGAAGTACGGCAGCGCGCGCACGAACTCGAGATACGCCTTGCGCGACGGATACGTCCGCTCCAGCCGCGCGAGCGAGGGGCCGATCTGGTCGAGCACCGCCGGGTCCACCTCGGCGGGCACGTCGAGGACGAGCGCCCGCTCGACGCGCTCCGGGGCGTTCGCAGCGACGTACAGCGTCAGCAGGCCGCCGAAGGAGTGGCCGCCGAGCGCGACGCGGTCGAGCCCGAGAGCGTCGAGGGCGCCGAGCAGATCGGCGCCGTGGTCGTCCATCGTGTAGCCGTCGTCCGGCGCGTCGCTGAGACCGCGGCCCCGAAGGTCGAACGAGAGCACGCGCAGCGATTGCGCGAGCCCGGCGGCGGCGAGCCCGTCGAAGAAGTGCGCGTTCGCCGAGAGCCCGTGCGTCAGCACGAGCGCCGGCCCGTCGCCACCGTGGTCGAGGTAATGGAGCCGGATCCCGTTCGCGTCGACAAACCTGCTCTCGCTCACGTCTCCTCCAGGTACTCGTCACGGATGACACGGCGCAGCGTCTTGCCGGCGACGCTGAGCGGGAAGTCGTCGCGCACGACGACCTCGCGGACACGCTGATACCGCGCCTGTACGCGCTCGTTGATCCAGTCGCGCAGCTCGACGGCGCCGGTCGCAGCTCCGGGCCGCAGCCGGACCGCAGCGACGGGGCTCTCGCCCCAGCGGTCGTCAGGGACGCCGAACACGGCGACGTCGAGCACGTCGGGATGCTGGATCGCCACCTCCTCGATGTCCCGCGGGAAGACGTTGACGCCGCCGGAGATGACGAGGTCCTTCTTGCGGTCGACGAGGTAGAGGAAGCCGTCCTCGTCGACGTAACCGAGGTCGCCGCTGTGCACCCAGCCGTCGACGAGGGTCTGCGCGGTGAGATCCGGGCGCGCGTGGTAACCGGGCATCGTGGTCGGGCCTCTGCCGACGATCTCGCCGACCTGTCCCGACGGCAGCTCGACGCCGTCGGCGTCGACGATGCGCAACTCGTAGAACGGCGGCGGCACCCCGACGGACGCCGTCTTTCGCCCGGCGTCGTCCCGGTCGAGGACGGTGACGAAACCCTCGGTCACGCCGTAGAGCTCGTAGAACCGCCCCGGCAGGCGGCGCATCAGCTCCTGCTTGTGCTCGAGGAGCAGCGGCGCGCCGACCGAGCCGACCATCTCCAGCGACGGCAGATGCGCCTCGTCGAACTCGTCGTGCTGAAGCAGCGCGACGATCTGCGACGGCACCATCATCACGTGCGTCACACGCTCGGCGTCGAGCGCGGCGAGCATCGCCGACGCATCGAAGACGGGCATGAGGACGTACGTGCAGCCGAGATAGAGCGCCGGCATCAGCGTCAGGAACGAGCCGTTGAAGACGAGCGAGCCCGCGTGCAGCGCGACGCTCTCCGGGTGCACGCGGAACGCGCTCGCGAACCCGGTGCCGTACGCCTCGCGGATCGCGTGCGTGTGGACGATCCCCTTCGGCTCGCCGGTTGTGCCGGAGCTGTAGACGATGTCGAACGGATCGCCGCCGGCGAGCCCGGGAAACGGCGGCGGCTCCGGAGACGCGGCCGCCGTCAGCGTGCGATACGAGCTCTCGAGGACGAGGATCCGCTCGTCGGCGAGTCCGAGCCGCGAACGGATCGCGTCCACCTCGGGCTCGAGTCGCTCCATCGTGACGAGAGCCGCGACGCCGGCGTCGAGCAGCAGGTTGAGGAGACCTTCGGCGCGGAGCAGCGGGCTCAGCGGAACGACGACGACGCCGGTCTTCATGGCGGCGACGTAGAGCTCGACCAGCTCGACCGAGTTGTCGAGGAGGAGCCCGATGCGGTCGCCCCGGACGAGTCCGAGACCGGCGAGCGCGTTCGCGGCGCAGTTCGCACGTGCGTCGAACTCCGCATGCGTCAGCCGCTGCGCGCCGAAGACGAGCGCGGTGTCGTTCCGCCGGTAGCGCGCGTGCCGCGCCGACAGCGTCTCGAGGCTCACACCGCGTCGCCCCAGCGCACGACGCTCGCGGCCCACGTGTACCCGGTGCCGGCGGCGAGCAGCAGGACGAGCTCGCCGTCGTGCAGATCGCCGGCCCGCGCAGCGCGGTCGAGAGCGAGCAGCGGGTCGACGCCGCTCATGTGCCCGGTGTCGTCGAGGTAGGCGGCCCGGCTCGGATCGAGGCCGAGGCCGGCGACGAGCGCGCGGTGCATCGACGGCTTCATGTGGATGCCGCAGAGATAGCCGACGTCCGCAAGCGTCGCGCCGCTGCGCTCGACGGCGCCTGTCGCCGCAGCGACGAAGTTGTCGAGGCTGACGCGATCGAGCCCGTCCTTCATCGCAGCGGGATCCGCGACGTCGAGAAAGCGATAGCCGCCGTTCGGCGAGACGCTGCCGCCGGACGGAACCTTCACCTGCAGGGCGAACGACCCGTCCGTCACACCGTGACAGCCGAGCAGCTCGTTGCGTCCGCCGTCCTTGACGAGCAGCCCGGCGACGGCGCCGTCGCCGAAGTTGAACATGAAGCGCGAGCGCTCGTTCCCGTAGTCGAGGAGATACGACTCGCGGCACGCGGCGACGACGAGCATGGTGCGCAGCTCGTCCTCGGCGACCAGCATGTCGCGCGCCATCCGCAGCGCCACCGGCGTGCCGCACGAGACGTTGTCGTACTCGACCGCGTACGCGCGTGACGCACCGATGCGGTGCGCGATCCACGGCGCCGCCTGCCAGACGCCGTAGTCCTTCCACATCGAGCCGTAGTACATGACGACGTCGATCTCGGCCGGGTCGACGCCGCTCTCGGCGAGCAGCGCTTCCGCCACCCGCACGGACAGGTCGCTCACGTGCTCGTCCTCGGCCGCGATGTGCTTGCCACGCAGCCCGAACTTCTCGACGATCACCTGCTCCGGGATCCCGCTCCGCTCGGCCACCTCCGCCGCCGCCATCCAACGCTCAGGAAGGTAGGCCGCCGTTGCGGCCAGCGAGACGCGTGTCACTCCGGCGATTCCAGGATGCGCGCGACGATGCGCGTGAGCTCGGCCGTCACCTTCCGCGGAATCTCGCCGTCGCCCCAGACGATCCAGCGCATGCCGACGGCCTCGCCGATCGCCATCAGCACCCACGCCGTCACCTCGGGATCGATCTCGCCGGCCTCACCCTCTGCCACGGCCTCGCGGAGCGCCTTCACGTAGCCGGCGAAGATGCGCTCGTAGTGGTAGCGGAAGATGTCGGGCGAGACGAAGCCGGCCTGGCGGATGATGCTGTACAGCTCCGGGTGCGCGCTCGTGAACTGGAAGTACCCCTGGAAGCCGAGCAGCTCGGCCTCGAGCCTCGTCTTCCCCTTCGCCGCCGCCTGCCGCGTCGCGACGCGGATGCGCCCGTTCAGGTCGCGCACGAGCTCGTCGAAGATGTCCTTCTTCGAGGCGAAGTAGAGGTAGAACGTGCCCTGCGCGACGCCGGCCTCCTCGGTGATCTTCACGATCGACGCGTCGTAGAAGCCGAGCTCGCCGAATACGTGCTCGGCCGCCTCGAGCAGGCGCCCGCGCGTCTCGACGCCCTTCTTCGAGAGCGCGCGGCCGCTGACGCCGGTGACGTCGCTCACGGCGCCACCTCCGTCTCCCGCAGCTCCTGCTTCTGCACCTTGCCCATGCCGTTCCGGGGAATCTCGCCGATGAACCGGACCGACCGCGGCACCTTGAAGCGCGCGAGCCGCCCGGCGCACCACTCGAGCAGCTGCTCGTCCGTGACGCCGTCAGCGACGACGAACGCGGCGCCGACCTCTCCCCAGCGCTCGTCGGGCACGCCGACCACGGCGGCGTCGGTGACGCTCGGATGCTCGTGGAGGACTGCCTCCACCTCCGCCGGATAGACGTTCTCGCCGCCGGAGATGTACATGTCCTTGAGCCGTCCCTTGATCCTGTAGAAGCCCTCCTCGTCGCGCTCGGCGATGTCGCCGGTGCGCAGCCAGCCGTCCTCCGTGAACGCGTCTGCGGTCGCCTGGGGATTGCGCCAGTAGCCGGGAAAGACGTTGGGCCCGTGCACCTGGAGCTCCTCCTCGGACGACAGCCGCACCTCGACGAAGCAGTACGGCTTGCCGGCAAAGCCGAGCTTCCGCACCGCATCCTCAGGCGGGAGGCAGAGCACGTTGGGAGCCGCTTCGGTGAGCCCGTAGCCCTGGACAATGGCGATGCCGCGCGCGGCCCACGTCTCGAGCAGCGCCTCCGGCATCGGCGCGCCGCCGACGACGGCGCGGCGCAGGCTCGACAGGTCGGCGCCGGCGAAGCCCGGCTCCTGCGCGAGGAAGAGGTACGTCGCGGGAACGCCCATCATCGTGGTCACGCGCTTCTCCTCGATCAGCCGCAGCGCGCGCTCCGGGTCGAACTGGCGCTCGAGGACGACGGTCGCACCCTTCCACCACGCGAGCAGCGCCTGCACGTTCCACCCGCCCACGTGGAACTGCGGCAGCACCTGGAGCACGACGTCGTCCTGGGAGATCCCCGTCGTCAGGTCGAAGCCGAGGTTCGTCCAGAAGCAGTTCGCGTGCGTCAGCAGCGCGCCCTTCGGCTTCCCCGTCGTGCCGGAGGTGTAGACGAGCAGCAGCCCGTCCTCGTCCGCGACGGCCACGTCCGAGGGTCTGACCCCGGGTCGTGGCTCTTCGAGCCGCTCGAACCCGTGGCCGGTGGCAGCGGCGAGCTCGTCGTGCTCCTCGTCGACGAGGAAGACCGACGGCTCCGCGTCGTCGAGCTGGTACCGCAGCTCGGCCGGCGACAGCCGCCACGAGAGCGGCAGCAGTGTCAGCCCGGTCTTCGCGCACGCGAAGAACACGGCGACGTGCTCCGGCGTGCTGCCGGTGAGGGTCGCGACGCGGTCGCCGCGGCTCAAGCCGCGCTCGAGAAACGCCGCGGCGAACCGGTCGGAGGCGTCCTCGAGCTCGGCGAACGTGACGAGCCGTCCGTCGTCGTCGATCGCGACGCGGTCCGGCGTCGCCCGCGCGCGGTCGCGGATCCAGCGGCCGATCACGTGCGCGCCCGTCACTGCAGGAACTCCGTCACGAGCTCCGCGAACTCGGCGGGACGGTTCCAGAGGAACAGGTGCCCCCCTGGGACGAGCCTCAGTTGCGCGCCCGGAATCCGCTCGGCGAGCAGCGGAGCGTTGCGCGGATCGACGACCACGTCCCCCTCGCCCTGCACGACGAGCGTCGGCACGTCGATCGACGGCAGCTCGTCCCAGACGTCGAAGCTGCCCCAGATCCCGGCCTGCGCCGCCCAGCCGGCCGGATCGGGCGGGTTCGCGGTCCGGAGGGCGACGAGCTCGTCCACGAGCTCCGGCTCGGGCTCCGGCTCGAGCGCGTTCTCGACGAACCGGCGCAGCGCAACCGCCGGGTCGAGCGTCGCCGCCTCCACCATCAGCTGCATCGTCTGCGCCGGGATCGGATGCATGTTCGTCATACCCGACATCGTCGCCACGAGGACGAGCTTGTCCACTCGCTCCGCATGACGCAACGCAAGCTCCTGGGCGACCGCTCCGCCGAGGCTCGCGCCGAGCACGTGCGCGCGCGCCACACCCGCCGCGTCGAGAACCGCCAACGCATCACCGGCCATCTCTACGGCCGTGTACGGCCCCGGCGGCTTGTCGCTGTCGCCGATCCCGCGGTTGTCGAAGACGATGACGCAATAGCGGGACGCGAGCGGCTCGACCACCGGGCCCCATCCCCAGCGGCCGTAGCCGAGCCCCTGGACGAGCAGCAGCGGCGGCCCGTCGCCGTGCGCCTCCCACGCGATGCGCACGCCCTGCGAGTCGGCGATCACGCGGTCTCCTGCGGCTCGGGCGCGCCGCCCTCGGAGCCGCCCGGACGGACCGCTTCCTCGAGACGCCGCAGCCCGGTCGGCCGGCCGCGGCTCACGAGCCCCGCCAGCCCGCCGGGGAGGAAGACGACGATGAGGATGAAGATCACGCCGAGCAGGAAGAGCGGCTGCTCGAGCGGTGTCCGCAAGACGTGCGGGAGGCCCCCGACCGCCGACGAGCTCCCGATCGCGGTCAGGCGGTCGTTGAGGTACGTGTAGAGGATCCCGCCGAGCACCGCACCCCAGCGCGACCCCGCGCCGCCGATCACCACCATCAGCAGCAGCGTCAGCGTGAACGTCGGCTGCGTGACGCCGAGCGTCGAGCCGTTGTAGAGCAGCATGTAGACGATGCCGCCGATCGCGGCAAGCGTCGACGAGAGCACGAACGACTGCAGCTTGTACGTGCGAGGCCGCATGCCGAGCACCTCGACGCGCTGCTCGTTCTCGCGGATCGCCTGCCAGACGCGCCCCGGCGACGACTCGACCGCCCAGCGAACGACGAAGAACACGAAGGCGAGGAACGCAAGCGCCAGCCAGTAGAGGTTCTTCGTATTGACGATGCCGACGAAGACGTGCGGCAGCTTCGTGTAGTCGGCGCCGAGCCCCTCCTCGCCGTGCGTCCAGTGGTGCGGATCCTTCAGCGCGAGCACCGCGCCCGCCTGCGCGAACGCGAGCGTCACCATCGCGAACGCGATTCCCGTCACCCGCAGGCTGACGAAGCCGAGCACGTTCGCGACGACGAGCGAGACGCCGACGGTGAAGAGGATCGACGGCCAGAAGCTCCAGTGCCAGTCGGTGATCGCGATGTTCGACAGGTACACGCCGAGCGCGACGTAGAGCGCGTGACCGAACGACATGAGCCCGGTGAAGCCGAACTGGACGTCGTACGTGAGGGCGAGCCCGCCGAAGACGAGGCAGGACGCGAGGAGCGCGAGCGTCCCGGGCGACGAGACCGGCTGGTCGAACAGCTTCGGGATCGAGAAGTGCAGCGCCGGGACGAGCGCGAGAAGGACGAACACGACGAGCGGCCAGATCCAGTCCGCGATGAGCCGGCGTCGGCTCACGCGCGGCCTCCCACGACCGCACCGGCGAACCCGCGCGGCCGCGCGAGCAGCACGATCCCGAGCAGCAGGACGACGACCATGTCGCCCATCCCGGCGGAGCCGTAGTAGTTCGTGTACTGCTGGACGAGAGCGACGACTATGGCCGCGACCGCCGAGCCGCCGATCGAGCCGAGACCGCCGATCACGACGACGATGAAGGCGAAGATGAGCAGGCTCGTCCCCTGGTCGGGCGAGACGTCGTTGAAGTAGACGCCGCTGAGCACCCCGGCGAGCGCGGCGGCGACGCCGCCGATCACGAAGACGAGCGTGAACGCCTTGCGAACGTCGATGCCGAGCGCCTGCACCATCGCGCGGTTCTCGACACCGGCGCGGATGATCAGGCCGTAGCGCGTGCGCCGGAGAAAGAGCTGCAGCAGCACCAGCACGACGGCGGCGACGAGGATCTCGATCCAGCGGTCGTTGGGGATGTGCGCGCCGGCGACGTCCGTCGTCTCGTGCAGCCACGGGGGCACGTCGAACGTCTTCGGATCGGGCCCCCAGATGCCCGTGATCAGCGCGATGAACGCGAGCTGGAGCCCGACGGTGACGAGCACCTGCTCGATGTGGCGCGCGTAGAGCGGACGGATGAGGACCAGCTCGACGAGCGCGGCGACGATCGCGCCCATGACGAGGCCGAACACCGCGCTCGCGACGAAGCGCCAGAGCGTCGAGTCGATGCCGTCGAAGAGATGCGTCTCGGCCCACCACGTCCCGTAGCTGCCGACGGTGATGAACGCGCCGTGGGCGAAGTTGAGCACGCCCATGAGCCCGTAGATGAGCGAGAGCCCGGACGCGATCAGGAAATACATCGCGCCGAGGCCGAGGCCGGTGATCGTGAGCAGGACGAATGTGCTCATGCCGCGCCCACGCTCAGCAGCCGCTTGACGAGATCCGGCTGCGCGAGCAGCTCCTTCGCGTCGCCCGCGTGCACGACGCGACCCTGGTCGAGCACGATCGCGTCGCGCGCGATCCGCCGCACGACGCCGAGGTTCTGCTCGACGAGCACGACAGTGGTCAGCTCGGCGAGCCGCTCGAGGACACGCGCGACGTCGGCGACGAGCGCCGGCGCCAGACCCTTCGTCGGCTCGTCGACGAGCAGCACTCGGTTGTCGTTGAGCAGTGCGCGCCCGATCGCCACCATCTGCTGCTGTCCGCCGGAGAGCGTGCCCGCGCGCTGCGCGGCGCGCTCCTCGAGCTCGGGGAAGAGCTCGTACACGAGGTCGTAGCGGGGCTTCGCATCCCGCTCGGCGAGGCGGAGGTTCTCGGCGACGGTGAGGCCGGTGAAGACGTCGCGATCCTCGGGGACGTAGCCGACGCGCTGGCGGACGATCCGATACGTCGACTTCCCCACGAGCTCCTCGTCCGCCAGCCGCACGGAGCCGTGCGCGCCGACGAGGCCGAGGATCGCGCGGAGCGTGGTCGTCTTGCCGACGCCGTTGCGGCCGAGCAGCGCCGTCACCCCGCCCTCGGGAACGTCGAACGTGACGCCCTGCAGCACGTGGGACTGGCCGAGGTAGACGTGGAGGTCGCGGACGGAGAGGAGCGTCCGCGTGGAGACTGTTCCCGCTCCGGCGCCGGCCAAGCCGGCCCCTCCGCTCTTGGCCGGCTCCGTCGAGCCTACGCCGGCGACGCTCACAGCTCCTCCCCGAGGTAGGCGGACTGGACGGTCTCGTTCGCCATCACCGCCGCGGGGGTGTCGCATGCGAGCAGCGTGCCGTGGTGCATCACGGCGATCCGCTGGGCGATGCCGGTGACGACGTCGAGGTGGTGCTCGACCATCAGCACCGTCTTCCGCTCCTGCTCGTGCACGGAGCGGATGAGCTCGACGAGCTCGGGGACGTTCTCGGCGGAGACGCCGGCCATCGGCTCGTCGAGCAGGAACACGGGCTTGTCGGCCGCGAGCAGCATCGCCAGCTCGAGCCGCCGCTTGTCGCCGTGCGAGAGCGCGCCCGCGCGGGCGAGCGACTTCGACTCGAGGCCGACGCGGGCGATCGCCGCCCCCGCACGCTCCTCCGCCGGCCCGACGCTGCGGGCCCGCTGCCAGAGACGGAGCGTCCCACCGATCGACGCGGCGGCCGCGAGCCGGACGTTCTCGTGGACGGTCAGGAGCGGAAAGACGCTCGAGACCTGAAAGGTGCGCCCGATCCCCTCCTTCGTGCGGAGGAAGGTCGGCTGGTTGGTGATGTCCTTCCCCGAGAGGTGGATCGACCCCGCCGTCGGCCGGTACAGGCCGCAGAGCAGGTTGAAGAGCGACGTCTTGCCGGCGCCGTTCGGGCCGATGATCCCGAGCAGCTCGCCCTCGGCAACCTCGAGGCTGACATCGGCGACGATTCGTGCGCCGCCGATGTCGAGCCCGAGGTTGCGCGTGGCGAGGATCGGAGAGCTCAACGGCTCGTTACTTGAACGGCGTAACCGGAGGCTGGACGTTACCCGGGGAGACCGTCTTCACGACCTTGACGGCGAAGTGGCCGCCGTTGCCGGGCACGAGCTGCACCTGGAACATCGGCTGCAGCATCGCGTGATCCGCGGACCGGATGTACTGCTTGCCCTTGGGCGCCTGGAACTGCCAGCCCTCGAGGGCGCTGATCTGCTTCGAGGTGTTCGTTCCGCCCTTCGCGAGCGCACGGCAGATCATCTGCGCGCTGACGAAGCCGTCCGGGGTGAACAGGTCGGGCACGCTGTGGCGGTTCTTCGCCATCCACTTGATCAGGTACGTGTTCACCACGTTGTGCGGCGCCGTGTAGACGTAGTGCGAGAGCAGCGTCACTCCCGGCACGAGCGGCCCGAGCGCGTCGTAGCTCCCCCGGTTGGCGAGGCCGGTGACGAGCGTCATCTGCTTCGCCACGCCCTGCTGCTGCAGCGACTGCCACATCGCCGCCGAGTTGGCCGTGTTCGCCCAGGCGATGAAGGCCGCGTCGGCGTTGGAGTTCTTCAGCTGCTGGGCGTATGGCGTCAGATCCGCGGCGCCGAACGGCGAGAGGATCTTCGACACCGTCACTCCCTTGGCACCGAAGATCGCCTGCACGGCGGCGACGTTGCCGGCGCCGAACGCGGTGTCCTCGGCGAAGACGACGATCTTCTTCCCGGTCGACTTCGGCGGGAAGATGTTCGCCGCGTCGAGCACGTCCTGCAGCGTCTGCCGGCCCGCTCGGAACGTGTTCCGGTTGAGGCCCGTGATCGCGTCGGCGGCCGCCGCGCCCGAGATGTAGAGGATGTTGTTCTGCGCGGCGAGCGGGCCGAGCTGCAACGCGATGCCGGACGAGCCGGTGCCGGCGACGATCTTCACGCCCTGGCCGACCTGGGCCTTGAAGGCGTTGATCGCGGTCGCGGGGTCGGTCGCATCGTCGATGTAGGTCGGCTTGATCGTGTAGCCGCCGCACTTGCCGTTCGTGTAGGCGAGTCCCGCCTGGAAGCCGTCGAGCTCCTCCTGGCCGAAGGCGGCGAGACCGCCGGTCTTCGGATAGATGAAGGCGACCGCGACCGACTTCGAGGCGCCACCGGCGTCGACGCGCGCCGCAGCGGTGCCGGCGAGCGCCGTGGCGACGAGCACTGCCGCAAGAAGCGGAGCGCCGCGCGTCCAGCGATGATTCATATGAGCCCTCCAGGGTGCGTGAGGGTGTCAAACTGACACCCGATTCAGGTGTCAATTTATGAAGCGTGAACAGCGCGATGTCAAGGGCCGGCACAACACGGCCCGGCGCCGGTCGCTCCTACGCGTCGTTCGGTCTGCGCGCGACTACGCCGACTGCTCGACGGCCTCGTCGGGCTCGTCGTCGACGTACGTGCCGGCGCTCGTGACGAGCGTCGGGCGGATGCCCTGCGCGATGCACTCCTTCGTGATCACGCACTTCGTCACGTCGCGGCGCGACGGCAGCTCGAACATCACGTCGAGCAGCGCGCTCTCGATGATCGAGCGGAGACCGCGGGCGCCGGTCTCACGGGCAAGCGCCTTCTCGGCGATCTCCCACAGACCGTCCTCGGTGAAGACGAGCTCGATGTTGTCGTAGCCGAAGAAGCGCTGGTACTGCTTCGAGAGCGCGTTCTTCGGCTCGGTGAGGATCTGGACGAGATCCTCCTTGCGCAGCTGGTGCACCGCCGACACGACCGGCAGGCGGCCGATGAACTCGGGGATCAGCCCGAAGTTGAGCAGGTCTTCCGGCATCACGTCGGCGAGCAGCTCGGACGACTCGAGCGAGTGCTTGGAGCGCACGTCCGCGCCGAAGCCAACGGCGTTCTTGCCGATCCGCCGGGCGATGATCTTGTCGAGGCCGGCGAACGCGCCGCCGCAGATGAACAGGATGTTGGTCGTGTCGATCGAGAGGAACTCCTGGTGCGGGTGCTTGCGGCCGCCCTGCGGCGGTACCGACGCGACCGTCCCCTCGAGGATCTTCAGGAGCGCCTGCTGGACGCCCTCGCCGGACACGTCGCGCGTGATCGACGGGTTGTCCGCCTTCCGCGCGATCTTGTCGACCTCGTCGATGTAGATGATCCCCGTCTCCGCCTTCTTGATGTCGAAGTCGGCGGCCTGGATCAGCTTCAGCAGGATGTTCTCGACGTCCTCGCCGACGTAGCCCGCCTCGGTGAGCGCCGTCGCGTCGGCGATGGCGAACGGGACGTTGAGGATGCGCGCCAGCGTCTGGGCCAGCAGCGTCTTCCCGCACCCCGTCGGGCCGAGCAGGAGGATGTTCGATTTCTGGAGCTCGACCTCGTCGTCGTTCGTCTCCATCTGGACGCGCTTGTAGTGGTTGTAGACGGCCACCGACAGCGTCCGCTTTGCCTCCTCCTGCGAGACGACGTAGTCGTTCAGGACGGCGTAGATGTCCTTCGGCCGCGGGAGGTTGTCGAGGTCGAGCGTGGTCGGAGTGGTGAGCTCCTCGTCGATGATCTCGTTGCAGAGATCGATGCACTCGTCGCAGATGTAGACGCCGGGGCCGGCGATCAGCTTTTTCACCTGTCGCTGGCTCTTCCCGCAGAAGCTGCAAAGCAGCTGCTCGTTGCCGTCGCTTGCCCTGGCCACGTCTCTCCTTGTACCTCGGATCGGCCTTCTCGTCTACCGGTGTGCGACTACGTTGTCGATCAACCCGTACTGCTGGGCGTCTTCGGCGGTCATGTAGTAGTCCCGCTCCATGTCCTTCGAGACCTTCTCGGCAGGTTGATTCGTGTGCCGGGAGATGATCTCCTCCAGGTTCCGCTTGAGATTGATCGTCTCGCGGGCCTGGATCTCGATATCGGTGCCCTGGCCCTGGAACCCGCCGGACACCTGGTGGATGAGGATCTTGGCATTCGGCAGCGCGGTGCGCTTTCCCTCTGCGCCGGCTGCGAGAAGCAGCGCGCCCATGGACATGGCGATGCCGACGCAGGTCGTGGCGACGTCGCAGCGGATGAACTGCATCGTGTCGTAGATGGCGAGGCCCGCGTACACCGACCCGCCGGGCGAGTTGACGTAGATGTTGATGTCCTTGTCCGGGTCCTCGGACTCGAGGTGGATCATCTGCGCGACGATGAGGTTGGCCACCTGGTCGTCGATCGGCGTGCCGAGGAAGATGATCCGCTCGTTGAGCAGCCGCGAGTAGATGTCGAAGAAGCGCTCCCCTCGGGAGGTCTGCTCGATGACGGACGGGATGACGAGATTCGAGGGATTCATGTCGCTCCTCAGCTGCCGGGGGTCCAGAGTTTCGTGTCCGCTGGTGCTTTTTCCTTTTCGGGAGTCCAGATCGCCTCTCGGGCTTCCGCGAGCTCCTTCGGGATCCGCTTGACCTCGGAGGCGACGCGGTCGAGCGCGTCGCGGAGGCGCAGATCCTCGCGCAGGGTCTCGAACCGCCCCGATTCGCGGAGCTGCGCGATCGCCGGCTCCGGATCCTCGTCGACCGCTTCCGCCTGTTCGCGAACGATCGCCTCGACCTCGTCGTCGGACACGGCGATCTCGAGCTTGTCGGCGGCCGCCTCGAGCACGAGCTCACGCGCGACCGACCGCGCCGCCTCGTCACGGAGGCGCGCGATCAGGTCGTCCGGCGACTGGCCGGTCATGGCGAGGTAGTTGTCGAGCGAGACGCCGCGCGCCTCGACCTGCCGGGCCAGCCCGCGCAGGAGCTCGCGCGTCCGCGCCTCGACGAGCGGCCCCGAGGCGTCGACCTTCGACGCGGCGACGAGGGCGTCGGCGACGTCGGCGCGGAACTGCGCCTCGGTCTCCTCCGCGATCTGGGCGCCGAGCCGCGACTCGATCTCGGCGCGCAGCTCGGCGAGCGTCTCAAACTCGCTCGCAGAGCGCGCCAGCTCGTCGTCGATCGGCGGCAGGACCTTCTCCTTGATCTCCTTGACGGTCACGCTCACCGACTGCTTCGACTCGTCGGCGAGCTCGAACTCGATCTCCTTCGTCTCGCCGGCGTTCATACCGATGGCGCCCTGCTCGATCTCCTCGACCACGGCGGCCCGGCCCAGCTCGATCACGTAGTCGCGCCTCGTCTCGCCGCCGGCGGAGACGAGATCGAGGACGACGGTGTCGTCCGCGGCGACCGGCCGACCTTCCACGGGCACGAGCTCCGCGACGGTGGACTGGAGCGCCTCGAGCTCGCGCTGGACGAGCTCCTCCGGAACCTCCGGCTCGTACGCGCCGACCTCGAGCGTCGTCCAGTCGGGAAGTTCCGGCTTCGCCTGCACGGAGACGGTTGCGGTGAACTCCCAGTCCTCGTCGTCCGACGCCGGAAGCTCGAAGTCGTACTGGGGCTGCTCGACCGGGCGCACGCGCGACTGCGCTGCGGCGTTCCAGAACCAGCCGCTGATGTGGCTCTCGACCGCCTCCGTCATCAGCCGCTCCTTGCCGACGCGGCGGACGAGCACCTCGCGCGGCACCTTGCCCTTGCGGAAACCGGGGATCTTGACACTGGCCGCGAGGTCGGTCGCCGCGTGCTCGACGGCGTGGTGGACGTCGTGCGACGGCACCTGCACCGTGAGCCGGACCTTGTTCTCCGGCAGCTCCTCGATTTCGGCTTGCACAAAGCCATTCAAGCAGACCCCTTCCGGCCGAGGTCGCGTAGCCTCGGGTCACGTGAGACTGTTCGTCCTGACCCGACACGGCCGCTCGACGCTGAACGACGAGCGGCGCATCAACGGCGATCCCTCCGTGCCGGCCCCGCTGACGGCCGAGGGCAGGGCCGAGGCGGAGCGGCTGGGACGCCAGCTTGCGCATTGGCCGATCGACCTCTGCGTGCACACGCGCTTCCCTCGAACGAGGGAGACCGCGGACAGGATCCTCGGCGGGCGCGACGTCCCCCGCCTCGAGCTTCCGCTGCTCGACGACATCGACGTCGGCGACCTCGAGGGCGACACGATCGAGGCATACGAGGTCTGGAAGCGGGCGCACGGCCGTGACGCCCCGTTTCCCGGCGGCGAGAGCCTCGACGACGCCGCGCGCCGCTACGCACGCGGCTACCGCGCGGTGCTCGAGCGCGCGGAGCGGACGATCCTCGTCGTCTGCCACGAGATCCCGGTCCGGTACGCCGTGAACGCGGCGGGCGGCTCGGACGAGCTCGACGGGCCCGATCACTCGATCCCGAACGCGACGCCCTACCTCTTCGACGAGGAGTCGCTCACGCGCGCCGCCGCCCGCATCGAGCGGCTCGCGGGATGAACGGAATCACCCGTTCGGGGAGAAGGGTGGGCGCCCGCTGCGGCGAATTGCGACTTCCGCGCCGATGATCTCCTGGACATTGATCCTCATCACCGCAGTCACCGCCATCTGGGTGGCGATGATCGGCGGCGTCGCGTACATCGCTGCGCGGGAGCGCTAGCGCGTCTTTGCGAACCGGTGCACGGCGTCGAGGAGCTCGCGGCTCTTCTCCGCCGCGGCCGCCTCGTCGCCGGACGCGATCGCACCCGCGACGCAGTGCTGCACGTGCTGGTCGAGGATGCGGAACGCGAGGCTCTCGAGCGCCGTGTTGACCGCGGAGATCTGCGTGATCACGTCGATGCAGTAGCGGTCGTCCTCGACCATCTTCTCGAGCCCGCGCACCTGGCCCTCGATCCGGTGGAGGCGCTTGATCAACGCGGCCTTGTCGGCGTGATAGCCGGGGGTCGCATGCTCGGCCGTGCTCATTCGCTTCCTCCTTCTCGGACGCTGCGGAACCGCCGCAGACGCAGGCTGTTGCCGACGACGAACAGGCTCGAACCGGCCATCGCCGCGGCGGCGATCATCGGATCGAGAAGGCCCGCGACCGCGAGCGGGATGGCGGCGACGTTGTAGGCGAAGGCCCAGAAGAGATTGCCGCGGATGGTGGCGAGTGTCCGCCGAGCCAGCCGGATCGCGTCGACGGCAGCGCGCAGATCGCCGGAGACGAGCGTCAGGTCGGACGCCTCGATGGCGACGTCGGTGCCCGTGCCGATGGCGAGACCGAGGTCGGCGCCCGCGAGCGCAGGCGCGTCGTTGACGCCGTCGCCGACCATGGCGACGACCTCTCCCTCCTGCTGGAGCCGCCGCACCTCGGCGGCCTTGTCCGCGGGAAGGACCTCGGCGAGCACCCGGTCGATCCCGACCTCTGCGGCGACTTCCTCCGCGGCGGCGCGCGTGTCGCCGCTGAGCAGCACCGGCGTGAGCCCGAGGGCCTTCAGCCCGCGCACCGCCTCCGCGCTCGTCGGCTTGACCGTGTCGCGGACGACGAGCGATGCGCGCGGCACGCCGTCCCAGGCGACGGTGATCGAGCCGAGCTGCCGGGACACCTCGACGTCGTGGCCCTCGACGACGCCGCGAACGCCGACGCCGGGGACGTTGCGGAAGTCCGTGACCGGCGGCAGCGTGCCGAGCTCTGCGAGCGCGCCGGCGGCGATCGCCCGCGCGATCGGGTGCTCGCTGGCCGCCTCGACTGCACCCGCGAGCCGGAGCGCCTCGGCGCGGCCTGCGCCGTCGAGCGTCGTCACGTCCACGAGCTCCATCCGGCCCTCGGTGAGCGTTCCCGTCTTGTCGAGCACGATCGTCCCGATCCGCCGCGTGTGCTCGAGCACCTCCGGTCCCTTGATCAGGATCCCGAGCTGCGCGCCGCGCCCCGTCCCGACCAGAAGCGCCATCGGCGTGGCGAGCCCGAGCGCGCACGGACACGCGATGATCAGCACCGAGACGGCCGCGGTGAAGGCAGCCGATGCGCCACCGCCCGCGAGCAGCCAGCCGACGAGCGTCGCGAGCGCGATGCCGATCACGAACGGGACGAAGACGGCAGAGACGCGGTCGGCGAGCCGCTGCACCGGCGCCTTGCCCGCCTGCGCCTGCTCGACGAGCCGCGCGATCTGCGCGAGCGCCGTCTCGGCGCCGACCCGCGTCGTGCGGACGACGAGACGGCCGTACGTGTTAAGGGTCGCTCCGGCCACGGTCGCCCCCGGCGCGACCTCGGCGGGAAGCGACTCGCCGGTCAGCAGCGACTGGTCGAGCGCCGACGCTCCCTCGACGACGATGCCGTCCGTCGCCACCCGGTCGCCGGGGCGGACGACGAACAGGTCGCCGGGCTGCAGCTCGTCCACGGGAACGAGCACCTCTTGCCCGTCGCGAAGCAGCCGCGCCTCCTTCGCGCCGAGCTCGAGCAAGGCGCGGATGGCCGCGCTGCTGCGCCGCTTCGCCCGCAGCTCGAGGAGGCGTCCCAGCAGGATCAGCGTCGTGATCACGCCGGCCGCCTCGAAGTACGTGTCGGCGTCGAAGCCGCCGATCAGCACCACCGTCGACCACGTCCAGGCCGAGAGCGTGCCGAGCGAGATCAGCGTGTCCATGTTCGCGGCGCCGTGACGCGCGCTCGCGAGCGCGGCGCGGTGGAAGCCGAGGCCGCTCCAGAAGACGACCGGCGTCGCGAGTGCGAACGCGAGCCATCCCCAGCCGGAGAAGTCGAGCGCCGGAATCATCGCGAGCACGACGATCGGCGCGGTAAGCGCGACGGCGACCGCAAGCCGGCGGCCGAGTGCGTCGTCGGCGTGGTCGTGCTCGTGGCCGGCCTCGTGCGGATGCGCGCGGTAGCCGGCGGAGGCGACCGCGCCGCACAGCTCGTCCACGGTCACGCAGTCGGGGTCGAAGGCGACGCTCGCGCGCTCGGTGGCGAAGTTGACCGTCGCGTCGACGCCGTCGAGCTTGTTCAGCTTGCGCTCGATGCGCGCGGCGCACGTAGCGCAGGTCATCCCGTCGAGATCGAGCTCGGCGCGCTCCCGCCGCTCCGACACCGTGACCGTCACGCCCGCTCCGCGTCGTAACCGGCCTCGTCGATCGCCGCGCGGAGCGCGACGTCGTCGAGCTTGTCGCCGGTGACGACGACGAGCTTCGTGGCCAGCTCGACGTCGACCGACTCGACGCCGGAGACAGCGGAGAGCTCCTGCTGGACCGCCGCGACGCAGTGGTCGCAATGCATGCCGGGAACGGCGTAGGTGATCGAATCAGACATACCCCCTTAGGGTATCACCTTCCGGATGGCCCGTCCTCCGCGGACATGGCCCGGGGTCTGACCCCGGGCCATGTCCGTCTGTCCGCCGGAGCGCCGCTCTATCCTGATGAGGCCCGCGGGTGTGGCGGAACTGGTAGACGCGGCGGGTTTAGGTCCCGCTGGAGCTATGGCTCCTTGGAGGTTCGAGTCCTCTCGCCCGCATCACGCATCCCGACCCGGCCGCGCGGGACCCGTAGACTCCCGCCTCGTGGACGGCATGCGGCCCGAAGACATCTACGAGCTGACAGGGGTCGGCGACCCGCGCATCTCCCCCGACGGGACGCGCGTCGCGTACCAGGTCTGGTCGATCGACCGCGAGTCGAGCGAGTACCGCGGGGCGATCTGGGTGGCAGCGCTCGACGGCTCCGGCGAGCCGCGCCGGTTCACCTTCAGCGACAAGAGGGACGGTTCGCCTCGCTGGTCACCCGACGGCCGCTGGCTCGCGTTCACGTCGAGCCGCGGAGCGGAGAAGACGCCGCCGCAGCTTTACGTCATCCCGGCGGAGGGCGGCGAGGCACGAGCCCTGACCGAGGCGAAAGAGGGCATCGAGGAAGTCGTCTGGTCGCCCGACTCGACGCGACTCGCGTACACGATGCGCGTGCGCGACGAGGCGTACGAGGAGGAGGACGACAAGAAGCGCGCGCCGCGACGGCTGACCCGCCTGCTCTACAAGCTCGACAACGTCGGCTGGACGACCGACCGCCGCAAGCACGTCTTCGTCGTCGACCTCGAGGGCGGCGAGCCCCGGCAGCTCACCGACGGCGACTGCGAGGACGGCGAGCCGACGTGGTCGCCCGACGGCACGCAGATCGTCTTCGGCTCGCTGCGCGGCGACCGCTGGGACCTCGACCTGATCAACCGGCTCTACGTCGTCGACGCGGACGGCGGCGAGCCGGGCCAGCTCACCGGCGACGACGGCGCCCGCACGATGCCGGCGTTCTCGCCGGACGGCTCGCGCATCGCGTATCGCTACCAGGTCCAGGACGGCACGTTCCCGCACCACGGCCAGATCGGCGTGATGAACGCCGACGGCTCCGGCGACCGGCTGCTGACGACGTCGCTCGACCGCCAGGCGAACGCGTTCACGGAGATCCGCGAGCCGCTCTGGGTCGGCGGCCGCCTCATCTTCACGATCGAGGACGGCGGCAACGTGCACCTGTACTCGGTCGCCGCGGACGGCTCGGCCGAGCCGGAGATCCTCGTCGGCGGCGACCAGTGGATCGGCGGCTACGACGCGCGCGACGGCGAGCTCGTCTACGCCTCGACGACGTTCTCGACGTTGCGTGAGCTGTTCGTCGGCACGGATGGGCGCCGCCTCACCAACGTCGGCCGCGCGTTCACCGAGAGCCGCACGCTGGTCGAGGCGGAGCGCTACACCGCCGTCTCGCGTGACGGCTCCGAGGTGGACGCGTGGCTCGTCCGCCCCGTCGGCTTCGAGGCGGGCAAGCGCTACCCGGTTCTGCTCAGCATCCACGGCGGACCGTTCTCGCAGTACGGCACCGGCTTCTTCGACGAGTTCCAGGTGTACGCGGCGGCGGGGTACGCCGTTCTCTACTCGAACCCGCGCGGCGGCTCCGGCTACTCGGAGGAGTGGGGCCGCGCCATCCGAGGGCCGATCGACGGCTCCGGCCCGGGCTGGGGAACCGTCGACTACGAGGACGTGACGGCTGTCGTCGACACCGCGCTCGACCGGTTCGACTTCCTCGACGGAGAGCGGCTCGGCGTGCTCGGCGGGTCGTACGGCGGCTTCATGACCTCGTGGATCGTCTCGCACACGAACCGGTTCAAGGCCGCCGTCTCCGAGCGGGCCGTCAACCACATGGTCAGCGCGTTCGGCTCGAGCGACATCTTCTGGATCTTCCAGGACCAGTTCGGCGGCCCGATGTACGACAACGTGGAGACATGGCTCGCGTTGTCGCCGGCGACGTACGCGAAGAACATCGAGACGCCGCTGCTGATCCTCCACTCGGAGAACGACATCCGCTGCGACATCGAGCAGGGCGAGCATCTGTTCACGCTGCTGCGCCTCCAGGGGAAGACCGTCGAGATGCTCCGGTTCCCGGCCGAGGGCCACGAGCTCTCGCGCTCCGGCTCGCCGCTCCACCGTGTGCAGCGGTTCGAGGCGATCCTCGAGTGGTTCGGCCGCTACCTGTCGCCCGGTAGCTGAGCTACCAGCCGTTCCAGTGGACCATCGTGTCGAGCGGCTTGCGCCGGCCCGGCTTGAAGTCCGTCCCGACCGAGTAGGCGACCGGGATCAGCGCGACCTGCATGACCTCGGCGTACGGGATGCCGAGGATCTCCGCCGCCCGCTCCTCGTGCATCAGGTGGAAGGTCGTCCACACGGTGCCGAGCCCGCGTGACCGCGCGGCGAGCATGAAGCTCCACGCGGCCGGGATGATCGAGCCGAAGATCGACGCCTGCCACGCCACCGGCTTGTCCTCGGTGCGTCCCTGGACGCACGGGATCACGTGCACCGGCACCTCGTGCAGGTGCTCCGCGAGATGGCGGACGGCATCGCCGATCCGCGTGAACTGCTCGTTCGGCGCCGACCGCCGCTCGAGATACGGGCCGGCGACCTCGCGCCAGATGTCGGCAAGTGCCGCGCGCTTCGCAGCGTCGTCGACGACGACGAAGTGCCAGTTCTGCGAGTAGCTCGCCGTCGGTGCCTGCTGCGCGAGGCGCATGCAGTCCTCCAGCACCTCCCGCTCCACCGGCCGTGTCAGGTCGAGTCGCTTGCGGACCGCGCGCGTCGTCGAGAGAAGCTCATCCGTCGTCAGCTCGAGGATCATGCGGCGATCATCGCACGCGGGATACGGTCGGCGCGTGCGTCGCGTCTGGCTCGTCGTCCTCCTCGGGTCGCTGTCCGCGTTCGGGCCACTCTCGATCGACATGTACCTGCCGGCGCTGCCGCAGCTGTCGGACGATTTCCACGTCGGCGCGTCCACCGTCCAGCTGACGCTGACGGCGTGTCTCGCCGGGCTCGCGCTCGGGCAGCTGGTCGCCGGGCCGCTGAGCGACCGCTTCGGCCGGCGCCCGCCGCTGCTCGTCGGGATCGCGCTCTACGTCGTCTCCTCGTTGCTCTGCGCAGTCGCTCCTTCGGCCGCCGCGCTGATCGGGCTCCGGTTCGTGCAGGGCCTCGGAGCCGCCGCGGGAATCGCGATCTCGCGGGCGATCGCCCGGGATCTCTACGGCGGCGACGCGCTCGCGCGGTTCTTCTCGACGCTGATGCTCGTGAACGGAACCGCTCCGATCCTCGCGCCGGTCATCGGCGCCCAACTCCTGCGCGTGACGTCATGGCGCGGAGTCTTTGTCGTTCTCGCGGGGATCGGCGCGGCGCTGGCCGTCGCAACAGCGGTGGGGCTACGAGAGACGCTGCCGCCCGCACTGCGGAGCGAGGGCGGCTTCGCGACCGTTCGCGCGACCGTGACCGAGCTGGTGTCCGATCGCGCCTTCCTGGGCTACCTCGTCCTGCTCGGGCTCACGTTCGGCGCGATGTTCGCATACATCGCCGGCTCGTCGTTCGTCGTGGAGACGATCCACCACGGCTCGCCGCAAGTGTTCAGCGCGATCTTCGCGCTGAACGGGATCGGACTCGTCGTGGCCAGCCAGACGAACGGCTTCCTGCTCGGGCGGACGAGCGCGCGGCGGCTGCTCGGCGCCGGCGTCGTCGCCTCGGCGAGCGGCGGCTTCGCGCTGCTGGCCGTCGTCGTCGCCGGGATCGGGCTGGCGGGCATCGTCCCCGCGCTCTTCGTGCTCGTCGCGAGCCTCGGCTTCGTCTTTCCGAACGCAACCGCCCTCGCTCTGGCCGACCATCCGTCCGTCGCCGGCAGCGCCTCGGGGCTGATCGGCGTCTTCACGTTCGCGGTGGGCGCTGTGGCCGCTCCGCTCGTCGGCGTCGCCGGTACGGACTCCGCGTACCCGATGGCGATCGTGATCGCGATCCTCGGCGTGGCATCGCTCGTCGCGCTGCGACGGGTGAAAAACGTCCCCGAAAATGCCTAGTCCCCGTGAACCCGAGGGCCCACAGGGACTTGGCAGGCAGGAATCTGTCACACGGCACGACGCGCGTCAAGCGTCTTCCGCGATTGCATCCCGATAGCCTCTGTCCGTTCTGACAAACGCGCGCCTATCGCGGCTGAATCCCGACCTGCCGCCTCCGCCACGGCCGCGGTTGGACGAGCTGCAGCTGGTGGCGAAGATGGTCGTCGCCGGAACGCTCTCCTGGTGGATCTGCACGCAGCTCGGCGCGGACCGGCCGCTGTTCGCGGTGCTCGTTCCGCTGGTGGCGATGAGCGGCGATCCCTTTGCCGCCTTCAGCGTCTCGGTCTCGCGGACGATCGGCGTGTTCGCCGGCGTGTTCCTCGGTCTCGGCATCGAGCAGCTCGACCTTCCCTCGACCGCGCTCGTCGCGCTCCTGCTCGTGCTCTCGCTCGGTGCCGGGCTGCTGCTCCGGTCGCCGCACGGTCCGGTCAACAACCAGGTGGCGATCACGGCCATGTTCATGCTCTACCTCGGCGTCTCGCCGAGGGCGACCACGGTCGGCTTCGACCGGATCTGGGAGACGGCGATCGGCGCCGGCTGCGCGGTGGCCGTCGCGGTGCTCCTCTGGCCTCCCGATCCGCTCGCCGAGGCGAGCCGCCGCGTCGCCCGGCTGCGGGGCTGGCTCGACGAGGACATCGAACGCGCAGCTGGGCTGCTCGCCGATCCGGACGCCGCCGCCGCGGAGGAGCAGCTCGACGTCGTGCGCGAGCGGTCGCTGCAGGCGGTCCAGGACGTGTTCGAGCTGAAGCGGGGCGAGCAGGCGCTGCGTTGGAACCCTCGCCGCCGGGGCGACCGCGTCGCGTTCGCCGAGGAGGACGAGCGCCTGAACGGCGCCGCCCGTCAGTATCGCCACCTGCGCACCATCACCCGGATCATCGCCGACCTCGCCGACTCGGAATCTCCGCCACCGGAGAACGAGCGCCGGCGGCTCGCCCGGACGATGCGGGCCCTCGACGCCGCCGTCGCGGACAGCCTGATCGTCCCGCCCCCCGTCGAGCTCGGCCAGCTGCACGACCCACGGTCGATCGGGCTCGCCGTCAAGCTCGCCCAGATGGTCGACGACCTCCACGCACCGGCGCAGTAGGTCGGGCTAGGCCGGCTCGTCCTCTGCGACGAGGATGGAGAGGAGGGAGCCGATGTCGATGTCGCGCTGGATCGGCAGCCCCAGCGGGATGTCGGTGCGCACGTTGTAGTGGTTCCGCCGCCCGTCCCGTTCGCGCTCGATGTATCCGGCTCTCGCCAGGTCGGCGACGATCCGCTGTGTCGCGCGCTCGGTGATGCGCAGCCGGTCGGCGATGTCACGCATGCGGATCCGCTGGTCGTGCGCGATCAGGAGCAGCGTCTTGCCGTGGTTGGTGAGGAAGGCGAAGTCCGGGGCGGGTGTAGTCATGGCCGACATGTGGTATCGCGACAGATACTACACGACATTACAGACACGAAACATAATTCGTGTATGTTGAGTCGTGCATCGACGCTGGAACGGGGACGAACTGGCCCGACGGTTTCGAGCGATCCACCTCTAGGAGGCACTCGAATGAGACGCATTCCGTTGTTGCTGGTCGTCATCGCCGGCACGCTCTCGCTGCTGGCCGGCTCCGCCGTTGCAGCGGCCGTCCGAACGGCCGCCAGCCCGGTCAACAGTTCGCTCCCGACCATCGCAGGCACGGCCCAGCAGGGGCACACCCTGACGGCCTCGAACGGCTCGTGGGACGGCACCACGCCGATCAGCTTCACCTATCAGTGGCAGCGCTGTAACTCCTCCGGGAGCAGCTGCGCGGCTATCAGCGGCGCGAAGAGCCAGAACTACGTCGCGTCGTCCGGCGACGTCGGCAACACAGATCGCGTCCAGGTGACCGGCACGAACGCCGACGGCACGAGCCAGGCGCTGTCCGGACCGACGGCCGTCATCGTTGCGCCCGGCAACGCTCCGGCGAACACGAAGCAGCCGAATCCGTCCGGGACGGCGCTGGAAGGCAAGACGATCACGGTCAACCACGGCAGCTGGTCGGGTACTCAGCCGATCACGTTCACGTACCAGTGGCAGAGCTGCACCGCGACAAACACGGTGTGCACGAATCTCGCCGGCATGACCGGGTCGAGCCTCCTGCTCGGCGCGGGCCAGGTCGGCATGACCGTGCGTGCGACGGTCATCGCCACCAACGCGGTAGGCAACACCTCGGCCTTCTCGAATGCCACGGGCGTTGTCGTCGCGAAGCCGCGCCCCCCGGTGAACACGGGGTTGCCCGCAATCTCCGGCTCGTCGCACGTCGGGCAGCGGGTCACCGCTTCGACCGGCACATGGACGAGCGCCACGGCGAGCACCTACACCTACCAGTGGAGTCGCTGTAACTTGGACGGGACTTCGTGTTCGAGCGTCAGCGGCGCGACCGGCCAGAGCTACGGCATCGGCCAGGTCGACCTCGGCAATGCGATCCGCGTGGTCGTCACCGCGAAGAACGTGACGGGCTCGACCGGCGCGACCTCCGCGGCGTCGAAGATCTCGGCCAGGATCGTCACGACCGCCGGCTTCAAAGCCGTGCTTCGTCCCGGCCAGGAGCTCACGTACCCGAACGGCAGAAGGGCCGCCTCCATCGGACACTTCACCGGGCACCTCATCGGCAAGACGCTCCGCTGGACGCTGACGTACTCGCACCTCAGCGGCCGCCCGACTGTCGCCCGCCTGAACAAGGGCGTCCGCGGCACGAACGGCGCGCCGTTCAAGTCGCTCTGCCGCACGTGTACGACGACCACTCGCGGCACGTTGACGCTGACGGCGTCGCAGCTCAGCGCGATGCTGAGCGGCCATACGTACGTGAATGTCCACACGGCCATGAACACCCGCGGCGAGATCCGCGGGCAGATCAGCCGCGTGAGCTAGGACGGAACGCAGCCGGGTCTCGGTTCGAGACCCGGCTGCTCCTCTCCCGACGCGACGACCTTCCGCGGGAGATCTGGATCGCAGCTAGGGTCGGTGGTGCGCGTAGACCTAGCTGAAGCCGTCGAGGCTCGAACAGCTCCTCTCTCCGACTTACCTGCTGGCCTGAGCGCATCAGGCGAACCCGTCGCGGGTGTCGCCATCGCAAGTCCTAGGAGTTGGGAGTTCCCATGTATGCAACTGTCCGCCGCTACGAGGGCATCGACAAGACGCGGTTCGAGGAGATCACGAGCAAGGCAACAGGCACCCTCGTGCCGAAGATCAGCGAGCTCCCGGGCTTCGCCGCGTATTTCCTGATCGACGCCGGCGAAGGCGTGTTCACGTCGGTCGGCCTGTTCGAGAGTCCCGAGCAGGCGCATGAGTCGACGCGTCTCGCCGCCACGTGGGTGCGCGAGGAGAAGCTCGAGACGGCTCTCCCGAACCCGCCCAAGATGACGGCAGGGCCCGTGGTCGCCGAGGCGTGGAAGACCGACGCCGTCACCACCGGCATGCTCACGCCCGCCTAGTTCTCGACAAATAATCGTCCGCGCGAGGAGAAGGGACCGTGCGCGGTTCCTTCTCCTCGTCGCACCCGATGGCCCCGGGAGGAGTCGAACCTCCGCGCGCAGATTCGAAGTCTGCCGCTCTATCCGCTGAGCTACGGGGCCCCGTGATCAGGCTGGGCCGGAGGTAGCGTAGCCCGGCCGCTACGCGGGAACGGTGGCGCCGTATTTTCGCTTCAGGTACGCGAGATACGGCTTCGCGTCGATGGTCGTGCCGACGGCTCGCCGCAGCGTCTCCTGCGGCGGGTACTTGCGCCCGCTCGCGTGCACGTTCTCGCCGAGCCAGTCGCGCAGCGCGCCGAACTCGCCGCGCTCGATCTGATCCTCGAGGTCGGGCACGTCCTCGACCGTCTTCTCCCAGAGCTGCACGGACATGACCGTGCCGAGCAGGTACGTCGAGAAGTAGCCGATCAGCCCCGCCGACCAGTGCACGTCCTGGAGCACGCCGTGCGCGTCGTCCGGAACCTCGATCCCGAGGTAGTCGAACATCCGCTCGTTCCAGATCCGCGGCAGGTCGCTGAGCTCGACGCGGCCGTTGACGATGTCCTGCTCGAGCTCGAAGCGGAGGATCACGTGCATCCCGTACGTGACCTCGTCCGCGCGGATGCGGATCAGCGACGGCTGCACCCTGTTGATCCCCGCGTAGAACGTGTCCAGCTCGAGGCCGCCGAGCTGCTCGGGGAAGTAGCTCTGCAGCCGGGGGTAGAAGAACCGCCAGAACGGCATGCTGCGGCCGACGAGGTTCTCCCAGAGGCGGCTCTGCGACTCGTGGATGCCGAGGGAGGACGAGGAGCCGATCGGCAGGTGCGCGATGTCGCGGCGGATCTGATGCTGGTAGAGCCCGTGCCCGTACTCGTGCATCGTCGAGAAGAGCGACTCGAGCGTGTCCGGGTAGTAGTGCGTCGTGACGCGGATGTCGTCGATGCCGGCGCCCGAGGCGAACGGATGCTCCGTCGGGTCGATGCGCCACGAGTCGGGACGGTGTCCGAAGAGGTCGACGATCTCCTGGCCGAGTTCGATCTGCTGCTCGATCGGGAAGTCCCCGGTGAGGAACGAGTCGTCGACCTCGCGCTCCCGCAGCTCGGCGATCAGCGGAATCAGCTCCGCCTTGATCTCGGCGAAGATCCGTGTCACGTCCGCCGACTTCGTCTCCGGCTCGAAGTCGTCGAGCAGGATGTCGTAGGGCTCGTCGGTCGGATCGAAGCAGGCGATGTAGCGGCGGCGCAGCTCGACGGCGCGCTCGAGCGCCGGGAGGAACAGCTCGAAGTTCGACGTCAGCTTCGCCTCGAGCCAGATCGCCGCCGACTCGGAGGCGGCCCGCGCCATCTCGCCGGCGAGCTCGGCGGGCACACGCACCGCCTTGTCGTACTCACGCCGGGCCAGGCGGATCAGCGAAGCGTCGTCGGAGTCCGGGTCGAGCGACTCTTCGAGCGGGCGCAGCTCCTCGATGAGGCGGCCCACCTCGGGATCGATCAGCGCCTCATGGCCGAGCTCCTGGAGCATGGCCAGGTGCGAGCCGCGGCTCGACGCGCCGGCCGGCGGCATGATCGTCCGCTGGTCCCAGACGAGGAGCGACGAGATCGCTCCCAGGGACTGGATCTGTTCGAGGCGGGTCTTGAGCTCGACGAGGGCGTCTGACACGAGGCAAGAGCCTACCGGCCCGCCGCAACGTCCGCCGCGAAGCCCTGCTTCCGGCAGGCGGCCGCGATCCGGGCGTCGCGCGGACCCTGGGTGCGGCAGAACCGGTGCGCCGCGCTGCCGCAGTTCCGCAGGCGCGCTCCGCCCATGGTGGACGGGACGTCGACGGCGACGCAGCCGGCACCGGACGGCGACGTGTGGGTGGCGAACGCGATCCCCACTGCCGCCGCTCCCGCCGCGGCCAGGACGGCGAGGGCCCCGAGCAGCCGCTTGTCGCGGCGGCTCAGAGGCGTGTTGGCGCGCTCGAACTGTCCCTCGACCGGCATCGCCGGAACTGTAGGGGTTGGCCGGTTTGAGTTGACGCGCGTCCGACGGGTCGTCTAGGTTTCGGGTCTCGCCGATGACGGCGGGAATTGGGGCGACGACGCCTCTGGGTTCTTGTGCCCGGGGCGTTTTTCTTTTTCCGGACACTCGATCTGCTTGCCGCCGGCGCTGGTGGCGCTTCCTCGTGACCTTTGTCCGAAAGGAGTGGATCTGGTGCTAGCGGCTGCGTGGGCTCCATACCCGTCTTGGCTGAACCCGGGCGACAACGCCTGGCAGCTCACGGCGGCGACGTTCGTCGGCCTGATGAGCGTCCCCGGACTTGTCGTCCTCTACGGCGGCGTGATGCAGAAGCGTTGGTCGGTGAACAGCATGATGCTGACGTTCGCCGCGTTCGGGCTCGTCTTGATCGGCTGGGTGCTGTGGGGCTTCGACATGTCCTTCGGCCATCCCTGGCACGGGTTCTCCGACACGGGCTTCTTCGGCAACTTCATCGGCCAGCCGGGAGCCGTCCTCGACCACGTCGCCCTGCAGGGGCAGGCGTCCATCCCGCTTGTGACCAGCGGCCCGCCGTTCCACTTCCCGACGTCGACGCTCGTCTACTTCCAGTTCGTCTTCGCCGCGATCACGCCGATCCTGATGCTCGGCGCGGTGCTCGGCCGGATCAACTTCAAGGCGTGGCTGCTGTTCGTGCCGCTCTGGATGACGTGCATCTACACGGTGAACGCCTTCCTGATCTGGGGCGGCGGCTTCTGGGCCCAGAAGGGTGCGGTCGACTACAGCGGCGGCTATGTCATCCATCTCGCCGCGGGCGTCTCCGGCTTCGTCGCCGCGGCGGTGATCGGCCCGCGCCTGGCGCGCGACCGCGAGATCGACGCGCCGAACAACCTGCTGATGGTCGCGTGCGGCGCCGGTCTGCTCTGGCTCGGCTGGAACGGCTTCAACGGCGGCGACCCGTACTACGCGGGCGCGGACGCCGCGGCGGCGGTGCTCAACACGAACCTCGCCACGGCGGTCGCCTTCCTCGTCTGGGTCCTCTGGGACTACGTGACCGGGCGGAAGCCGTCGCTGATCGGCAGCGTCAACGGGATGATCGTCGGCCTCGTCGCGATCACACCGGCGGCCGGGTTCGTCAACGGGTACGGCGCGATGGCGATCGGGGCGATCGGCGCCAGCGTCGTCTACGTCGCCTACAACTACCTGAGCCGCGTGCGGCCGTTCCGCAACGTCGACGACACGCTCGGCGTCGTCTACACGCACGGCTTCGCCGGTCTGATCGGCGGCCTCCTCGTCGGCGTCTTCGCCGACTCGAACATGCTCGTCTATCTCGGGCTCGGGAACACGCCGAACTTCGCGGCGGCCGGGAGCCTGCACCTGCTGAAGGTCCAGCTCTATGCCGGTGTGTGGGTGATCCTCTTCTCCGCGGCCGGCACGTTCGTCCTGCTCAAGCTCGTCGGGCTCCTGATCCCGCTGCGCATGAGCGAGAAGGACATGGAGATGGGCGACCTCGCCGTCCACGGCCACGAGGTCTACCCGTCCGACGTGCCCTCGCTCGGCTATACGGGGAGCGTGCCGACCATCACGCCGACCCCGGAGCCGGCGGGCAGCAGCTGAGCGACACTTCCGTCGTGGTGGTCTCCGCTCTCGCCGGCGGGGGCCACCACGATCTCCCGAACCCGGAGGATTCATGGCAACCCAGATCATCGTCTCGTACGACGGCACCGAGAACGACACGGACGCGCTCGCGCTCGGGCAGCTCCTCGCCCGCGCGGGCGGCTCGCTCGCGCTCGCGTACGTCCGGCACGCGCCCGATCCGGAGCCCGGAAAGGAGCGGCTCGCCCAGAAGGAGGCGGAGGAGCTGCTGGAGAACGGCGCCCGCTGGCTCGGCGATCCCGACGTGCCGCGCTTCGTCGTCCTCAGCCCGTCGACACCCGAGGGCCTCCGCGATCTGGCGGAGCGGGAGCAGGCGGACGTGATCGCCTTCGGCTCCGAGTACCGCACCACGCCGGGCCACGTCGCTGCGGGCACGTCGGCGCAGCGGCTGCTCGAGGGCGGCCCGATCGCCGTCGCCATCGCGCCCGCGGGCCTGCGCGACAGCTCCGACCTGACCATCGACGTCGTCTCCGCCGTCGGGGAGGAGGGAGATCCAGGCCCGCAGGAGACAGCGGAGTCGCTCGCCGGCGCGCTCGGCGCAACCGTCGAGACGCGCGTGAACGGGCACATGGGGCTCGTCGTGGTCGGGTCGAAGCCCGGCACCGCCGCGGGCCGCGTCACCCTGAGCGCGGCCGCCCAGTACCTGATCGAGATGCTCCGCTGTCCCGTGCTCGTGCTCCCGCACGGATCGGCGCTCCGCTTCGACCCGCCCGCATAGCCGACATGGTGGGGCAGACCGCCCCACCACAGCCCCGGCACGCACTACGGCAGGCGTATGGTCCCGGTGCAGAATCCCTGTTGCTGCAGTCGAACCGGTTCTACGAAGGGAGAGCACGATGTTCGGGAGAAGAAGGCCGCTGATGCGGGCCGCCGTCGTGGGTGGCGTCGCCTATCACGCGGGCAAGAGGGGCGCCCAGAACGCACAGCAAGAGGCCGACCAGAACGCGCAGATCGCGGATCTCCAGGCACAGCAGGGCGCGCCTGCTCCGGCTCCGTCGTCCGGCGGCATGTCCGAGGACTCGCTGAACAAGCTCAAGGAGCTCGCGGATCTGCACACGCAGGGCATCCTCACGGACGCCGAGTTCGAGGTGCAGAAGCAAAAGATCCTGCAGGGAATGTGAGGAGCGAGATGGCAATCGGACCTGTACAGATGCTGGTGCTCGGCTTCGAGGACCCGAAGTTCACCGGGGAGATCATCGCCGAGCTTCAGCGCCTCAAGGAGCAGGACATCGTCCGGCTGATCGACGCCATGGCGGTGCAGAAGGACGCGAACGGCGACATCACCGCCATCCAGCTGAGCGATCTCAGCCCCGAGGAGGCGCAGGAGTTCGGCGCCGTCGTCGGCGCGCTGATCGGTCTCGGCGAGGCCGGCGAAGAGGGAGCCGAGGCGGGAGCGGTCGCGGGGGCCGAGGCGCTCGAGGACGGCCACGTCTTCGACGAGGCCGAGGTCTGGTATGCCGCGGACACGATCCCGAACGGCACCGCCGCAGCGATCGCGCTGATCGAGCACCGCTGGGCCATCCCGCTGCGCGAGACGATCGCCCGCGCGGGCGGCTTCCCGCTCGCCGACGAGTGGATCCATCCGCTCGACCTCGTCGCCGTCGGCGTCATGGCCGCGGAAGAGGCGGAGGCGCTCAAGGCGTAACGAAGAGAGGGTGGCGGACGGGACTCGAACCCGCGACCACCGGGACCACAACCCGGAGCTCTACCAACTGAGCTACCGCCACCGCGAGGCGGGTACAGCGTAGACGAGACGCCCCGGAGACGGCGGTACGCTTCGCTGCGGCGCCCGTAGCTCAGTGGACAGAGCGGCGGACTTCTAATCCGCGGGTCGGAGGTTCGAATCCTCCCGGGCGCAATCGCTTTGCGACCCGGCGAAGCCGGGTCGCTCGCGGCGGCGGACGTGGACGGACAGGTCCCGGGGTCTGACCCCGAGGGGCGCATCTGCGAAGATCGGGCGGTGAGCCTCCGCGCGCGCCCGCTCGAGCAGGACGTGACGCTTCCCGACGGCCGCGTCGTGCGCGTCCGTGTCGGCGTCCCCGACGACTCGTACATCGCGAAGCGGGAGCTGGACACCGTGGACGTCGAGCTCTACGGCGACGGCCAGCATCTCGCCGCGGTGAACACGGTGCTCGGCGCCAACCAGGTGCGCGAGGCGCGCGAGCTCCTCGGCGAGATCGTCGCGGGCCTCGCGTCCGGCGACCTGAAGCCCACCGCCGGCGCACTCGAGCCGCTCGCAGATAGGCTCCGCTGACCATGTCCACGGCCACCATGCACACAAATCACGGGCCGATCGCGATCGAGCTCTTCTCGGACGACGCCCCGAAGACGGTGGCGAACTTCGAGAAGCTCGCAGGCGACGGCTTCTACAACGGCGTCATCTTCCACCGTGTGATCCCGGACTTCATGATCCAGGGCGGCGACCCAACCGGCACCGGCTCCGGCGGCCCCGGCTACCAGTTCGAGGACGAGTTCAACGACCAGAAGGTCGTCCGCGGCGTGCTCGCGATGGCGAACTCCGGCCCGAACACGAACGGCAGCCAGTTCTTCATCGTCACGGCCGACGCGTGCCCCTGGCTCGACGGCAAGCACACCGTGTTCGGCCGCGTCACCGACGGGATGGACGTCGTCGACACGATCGCCGGGCTCGACCGGGACGGGCGCGACAAGCCGCACGACGACGTCGTGATCGAACGCGTCGAGCTGGGCTAGATCGAGCCGGGCTTGCGCGCCTCGCTCCGCTCGGCGATCCGCCAGTAGACGATCCCGCCGAGCGCGATCACGCCGGCGATCCCGAACGCCATCGCGTACGACTTCCAGCTGCCGCTCTCGAACGCCTTGCCGCCGACATAGCCGAGCAGGGCGGAATACGTCGCCCAGATCAGGCCCGCCGCGAGATCGGCGAGGAAGAAGCGCCGCCAGCGCATCGACACGGTCCCGGCGGAGAACGTGACCGCCGTGCGTCCGCCGGGAACGAACCGCGCCGTCGGCACGATCCACGCGCCGTGCCCGTCGAGCACGCGGTGCGCCCAGTCGTAGTGCCGCCTCGCGTTGTCGCCCGAGAAGAGCCGCCGGTACGCAGGCTCGCCAACCTTCGAGCCGAGCAGATACGAGAGGTTGTCGCCGAGGACGACGCCCGCCCACGCGGCGAGGATCACAAGCCAGATCTCCAGCCCGCCGGCCGCAGCCGCGATCCCGGCGAGGATCACGATCGTCTCGCTCGGGACGAGCGGCAGCACCGCGTCGGCGAGCGCGACGCCGAAGACGAGGAGATACGTCCACCACTCTCCCGAGACGAGGTCGGTGAGCCAGCCGAAGATGGTGAGGACGGGCATCGTGCAGGTACAACGCTAGCCCGATTCAGTAATTGCATCGATGCGGCCGGTGCACGCCCCCCGCTACACCTTCAGGGAGCGAGCAGGAAGGTGGGGAACATGAGCTTTGGACCGGATTCGTCTCCTTCCGGGCCGGCCGTCGCACAGCGACCGGCTCCCACGACACCACCCGCCTCGAGCGCCACCGCCGTGCCGGAGAAGCACCTGCATCCGGCGCTGCTGGCCGCACTCAGGCGGCGGATCGCCCAGGCCGCCGGCCATCCCGGAATCCCGTACCACTAGCCGGGTCCTTGCCCGCCGCTCGGGCGGCGAGTACGGTCACGGCCCATGTCGAACGCGAGCGGCAGCGACGATCTCCGCCTGGACTACGACCAGACGACGGAGTTCCTGCGCTCGATCACGGACATCCGGTTCAAGCTGCTCGCTATCGTCCCGACGATCTCGGGCGTGGCGGTTGCGTTCCTCAGCCGCGGGCGCCCGGCCGGAGAGCTGCTCGCCGTCGGCCTGCTCGGGCTCGCCGCGACGCTCGGCGTCGCGCTCTACGAGGTGCGGAACACGCAGCTGTACGACTATGCCGTGCGACGAGCGAAGGAGCTCGAGGCCCGGCTCGGCGCCGTGTCGATCTACGACGCATCGGGTCCCGGCGGCCTGTTCACGGAACGGCCCGGCCACGACGTGCGCGTGTTCGGGCTCGCGCTCGCGGGGCACGAGCGCGGACTCGCCATCGTCTACGGGGCCGCACTCGCCGGCTGGAGCTACCTCGTCGCCTGGGGCGCGCTGCGGGCGCTCGACGTCGGCGGCGCGCAGAAGATCGGCGGCGTCGTCGGGGTCGTGATCGGCGTACTCGCCGTGGTCGAGCTCCTGCGGATCGACACCCGCTCGACCTGATCCCTCAGCCGCCCGTGAACGGCGGCGTGTCGAAGCGCTTGAGCGGCACGCGCTGCTTCTGCGGCTGATACAGCGTCACGGTGACGTAGTAGCGGCGGTGCGCCGTCGGCCTCGGGACCCACACGTACCAGTCGCGCCCTTCGGCGTTCGTCGAGGGCGTGATCGTCACCGCCTGGTCCTGGTCGACGAGCGCGTTCGTCTTGGCGTTGTTCAGCTCCCAGCGCAGCGGGATGCTCCGCCCGCGGAACCCGTCGAGCTCGTAGTGGAACGTGACCATCACGCCGGGCTTGAGGAGCTGTTCGCGCGCGAGTGTTCCCGTCGACAGCTCCTGCTCCTGCAGATACCGCTTGAAGGTGACCGGCTGCAGCACCCTGACGTCGGTGATCGCGGCAGTGCCGACGTCCACCTCCTTCGGCTTCCAGCCCGGCTTGAAGACGAAGACGAGCGTGACGATCCCGCCGATCAGCGCGACGAGCGCGCCCGCCTGGCCGACGAGCGCGAAGACGCTGCGCTTCTTCTCCGGCGTCTCCGCACTCCTGCGCCGGCTCATCGGCCCCTCGGCAGCAGGACGCCGCGTGAGAACGCCTGGGCGGCGCCGCCGTCGGGGTCGATCACGGCGACGGTCAGGCGATACCGGCCCGCGGAGGCGGCTGCGGCGACGCGCAGGCGGAGCAGGTTCGTGCCGGGGCGCACGGCGAAACGGCCGCTCGCCACTTTCCGGCCGGCGCCCGTCAGCGCCAGGACGGCCGACGTCGCCCGGTTGACGCGCAGCTGGATCTCGATCCTCCGGATCGTCCCAGCGCGGCGCACCGCGACGCCTGCCAGTCGCGACGCCAGCCGGCAAGGTTTCGTCGCCGCGACGACGGTCGCCTTCTGCGAGCGGTTGCCCGCCGCATCGGTCGCGTCGACGGCAAGCGTGTACGAGCGGCTGCATGCGAGCCCGGGAACGGTGAACAGGGTCGCGTCGGCGGCACCGGCCGCGGCGCCGTCCCGATAGATGTCGTAACCGGTCACGCCGACGTTGTCGGTCGACGCTCCCCACGCGATCGAAACGCTCGTCGACGTCGTGCCCGTCACCTTCAGCCCGGACGGCGCGCTCGGCGCGGTCGTGTCGTGGACGAACACGGCCTTGACCTTCGTGATCGGACCGACGGCAAGTGTGCATGTCAGCTGCGCCTGTGCGCAGACGCCGCCCCAGCCCCCGAAGGCCGAGCTGCCGTCGGGCTTCGCGGTCAGCGTCAGCGACGTGCCGTAGCCGATCTGCGACGAGCAGCGGGATCCGCAATCGATGTTCGACGCGGTGACCGTGCCACCGCCGTTGCCCGTCTTCTGGAGCTGGAACTGCACGTTGATCGTCGTCGCCAGCTGCGGCTCGGGGTCGTCGCCGAAGCGGGCGCCCGCCCACGTCTTCTGGTCGTCCACGATGATCGTGCACGTACGCGCGTCGGCCGGCGCACACGGGCCGTTCCATCCCTTGAAGTCACCGCCGGTGACCGTCAGCTGCACACGCGAGTTCGCGGCGAAGCCGTGCTCGCAGCCGGGGTCGCCGTCGACGCTGCACGTGATCCCCGGCGGGTTGCTCGTCACCGTGCCGGAGCTGCTCGACAGCCTCACCCCGAGCGTCAGCGGACTGAACAGTGCGACGATCGACGTCACGGCGTCGTCGAGCGCGATCGTGCACGGGGCGGTGCCGGGGCAGTCGGGATTGCTCCAGCCTGCGAAGCCCGTGCCCTCGGCGTTCGCGGCGAGCGTGACCGACGTGCCGCTCGGGAAGGCCCAGTGGCACAGGCCTTCGCCGACGTTCTCCTCACACGGCCGGCTGATCGCGGCGTTGCCGTTGTCGAGGTCGATACCGCCGGCGGTCGAGGTGGAGATCGAGCCGGGACCGCGCGGCGAGACGTCGAGCGTCACCAGTGCCGCCGGTGCACGGCTTCCGCCGGATGCGAACGGAACCAGGGCCAGGCCGGCGGCAGACGCCGCCCCGAGTGCCGCAGCGGCGATCCACCAGACGCCGCGCAAAAGATCCTGTCCCCTCTCGTTTCCGACGGCACGTTCGCATCAGCCGCCGGAATTGTCAAAGCGGGGAAGGGACACCACCCATTGCCCGACGGCCCGCGACTTGGTGGTGGTCAGCCGCCTGGGATCAACGGTGTGCCCCGAAGATCCCGGTACTTGCCGCAGTCGCGGCACTGCTTGTACCAGCCCTCGCCGCCCTCGCTCTTCAACCGCTGCCAACGATGAAGACCGAAGTAGCAGCGCAGCCGCTTAGCCATCTTGGTTGATCCAAAGACTATCCGCCTGAACCGAAGATCACGGTCTTTGGACTCCCGCCGTACTTGCGACAGAAGAAGCACTCGCGGTACGGCTCTCCACCGT
>Ga0265338_10001337_pt1 | contig 40213 bp, 38 predicted proteins | sample 42126metaG_FD_193579 | JGI IMG/M metagenome (GOLD analysis project Ga0265338, IMG submission 193579) | Rhizosphere microbial communities from Carex aquatilis grown in University of Washington, Seatle, WA, United States - 4-21-26 metaG | ecosystem: Host-associated > Plants > Roots > Rhizosphere... | reverse complement strand
TTACGTGCGGATAGTTCCACCCTGGCTTCCCGCACCGGCCTTGCTCGTTAAGATCAGTGGGGTATGCGAAATCCTCGGCGGAATCGGGGTCCTCATAACAAAAACTCGACGTTTGAGCGGCGTGGGGCTCATCGCGCTTCTAGTTGCCGTCTTTCCGGCAAACGTGCAAATGGCTCAGCACCCCGAGCTCTATAGAGATATCGCTGCGGCACCGGCATTTTACGCCCGTCTTCCACTCCAGCTTGTCGTTATCGCTTGGGTCTGGTGGACTTGCATTACTTCGGCTTCGAGCAGGAACGGCGTAAGTTAAGACACGATACGTGTATGATGCCGTTCCTGCTGGCATTACTCGCATTCTTCCTCTCCATTTGGATTGTGATTCCCGGGCCGGTCGTTCCGCTGTTCGTTCTGACGGTTGCAGGTACCGAACTCTGGCCGGTTTTGACGTTTGTCGACGCGGTCGTTTTGCTTGTTGGGCTGCGCTCACATAATTCCACGCGACGCGCGGCCATCATCATTTCGCTCGTGGCGCTGTTGTGTACGCTCGTGCCGCCGATTGCGTATGCGGTACGAGGTCCCTACGTTCCGTTGTCAGCTTTACTCATGCCGCTTCCCAAACCCGGGAACCCGGTGGCGGCTCCGACCGGCGCCCCTGTCGTGCTCGCCATCTATGGCGGAGCGTGGGAACGCGGTTCGCCGCAAAACGATGCGCGCCTCAACGCAATCATCGCTTCTTGGGGTTATCGGGTCCGCGCGTTGAACTATCCGCACGCGCCAGGCGCGCGATGGCCCGCACAACGCGAAGCCATTCTCCGCGAGATAGATTCCCAACCCGACGGCCGCATCGCTGTGCTCGGACATTCGTCCGGGGCACAGTTGGCGATCATCGCGGCGGCGTTGCGGCCGCAGCGCATCAGCGCCGTAGTAACCTATGAAAGTCCGGTGGATCTTCGCCTCGCGTTCGAATATCCGCCCCAACCCGACGTGGTGGGAATACGTCACATCCTGCTCGACCTTTGTGGCGGCACTCCGGAGCAGCTGCCGGCATGTTACAGAGCTGCGTCTCCGCGGTATTTGGTGCGCGCGGGGATGCCGCCGATCCTCATGATTGCGGCAGGGCGTGACCACGTCGCTCCACTCGCTTTCGAGAAACTGTTGCGCGACGAGCTGCGCAGCGACGGCGTCAGCGTTACCTATCTCGAGCTGCCGTGGGCCGACCATGCGTTTGAGTATATTCCCGCCGGCTTTCACGACCGTATCGCGCTCTGGTATCTTCGCCGATTCCTGGATCTTCATTTGAAGGGGACGTGACATGTGTTAGTCACGCCGAACGTCGTATCGCGGCCGACCGGTGACGAACTACAGGCGCCCCGGCCGTTTACATCGTAATGGCTGTTTTTGTCATTCGGAGAGCGCCATAGTGTCAAACTACCACCTCGGCCACAGCGACACGGAACACGAGCGTCTAATCAGGCAGGCGCGGCGTCTGGCGCCGATAACTAAGCGATTCTTTTTAGACGCCGGCATCGGGCCAGGGCAAACCGTTTTGGATATCGGCTCGGGCGTCGGTGACGTGGCGATGATTGCGGCTGCAATCGTCGGCCCCAGGGGAACGGTCGTGGGGATTGAGCGTGACGCCAAAGCGATCGAGCGCGCGCGGATGCGCGCGACAGAGGCGGGATTTGCCAACATCGAGTTCTTCCAATCCGACATCGACGACTACTCGACCGATGCTTCGTTCGATGCCGCGGTCGGCCGCTACATTCTGCAGTTTCTGCCCGACCCGGTCGCGACGCTGCATTCGGTTGCCGTGCGCGTACGCTCCGGCGGCATCATCGCCTTTCAAGAGGGTTCGTGGGCGCCCTTACTCGCGCTGTCGCGGCACCTTCCGCTCTGGTACGCGGCCATTTCTCTGCTTTACGAAGTAGGAACACGCGCCGGCGCAAATTTGGAGATGGGTCCCGGCCTGCACGCGGCATTCCAAGATGCGGGGCTGCCCGCGCCGCGCATGCACCTCGAGATGACCCTCGGTGACGATTTAGACGCAACGCGCTGGGCTTCGGACGTAGTCCGAAGCGTGCAACCCGAGCTTGAACGGTTCGATCTGCATTATGAATCACTGGGCGATCTTTCGACGTTGCAGGAACGATTGCACGATGAAGTTACTGCGTCTAGAAGCGTCGTACCATGGATCGGACTTGTCGGCGCCTGGGCGCGCAAACCGTGAAACGAAGCTTCGACTTTGGATGAGGCGGTTGTCGTCGGGCTCGCCCGCCTTCGTGGCATAGCTCAGCTCTAAAATTGCAGACCCCTCGCAAGGCCCTTTATTTGCGAGGGGTCGAAAATGGCTCCGGATGTTGGACTCGAACCAACGACCCGCTGATTAACAGTCAGCTGCTCTACCAACTGAGCTAATCCGGAACGACAAGGTGCTGTCGGGCCGCCGACCCTGGTTCCACGGGTCGGGTGGCGTCCCTGCGTACCTGACTCTAACGTGACCGGCGGCCGCTCGGCTCACGGCCTCGCTCGGGCCGGCGCGAACGACCAAGGCATGATAGCACTGCTTCTTGCCCTTGTCACCGTGGCGCAGGTTGCGCCGGGGCCGTCCGCTGACGACGCCTACGCCCGGCACGACTACCCGCAAGCGAAGGCGCTTTACCAAACGGCCGTGAGCACCAACCCGAAGGATTATCGCGCCTGGTACCGCCTCGCTGTGATCGGCGTCGCGCAGGGCGATGCAACCGAGGCGCTCGCCGATCTCGACGCCTTTTCGAAGGCGTCGCCGGTTCCGGCAGCTGCTTATCGCAATGACGCAATCTTTGCGCTCTTCCGCACGCTGCCCGGGTACGACTCATTCGTCGCGTCCGTGGAACGCCGGCAATATCCGTGCCGGTTCGATTCCGCGGCTCGAGCGATGGATCATTGGATCGGCACCTGGAGCGTCGCTAATCCAAACGGACCGGGAGGGTCGAGCGTAGTCGACCGCGCCTTCGATGGTTGCGTCATACTCGAACGCTGGACCGGGCAGTTCGGCGAACGCGGAATGAGCCTAACATCATACGATGCTACAGCTCAACGCTGGCTCCAACACTACGTCAGCGATACCGCCGCGGCCACCGACTATACCGGGACGGTGAAAGGTTCATCTGTGGTCTTCACTGCGCCGGGCGCGACGCCGAACGCGAAAATACGCATGACCTACGACTTCCTCACCGACGGACGGGTCGAGCAGCGCTTCGACAGCTCCACCGATGGCGGAACGACCTGGACGCTTACATCCGATCTCTACTACACGCGAAGTAGTCGCTGAACGGTTAGTGCCACCGGTAGACCGAAGAAAACCGTATGCGCGATGAGCACGTTCAGGAGATTTAACGGCGTCTCACGCATCTGGGGCGCATAGCCGATTGGTACGATCGCGAAGATCATCACCACCATAACGCAAGCCCCAAAAAGTAACCCCGCGACAACAATGTTACGCCTAACTGCCGGAACGCCGTTGAAAAGCACCACGAAAACGATCCCCCAGGCGAGCGAAACGAGAAAGTCCATCGCGAGGCCAATGCACGCCATGGTCCACCCACCGCTAAATGCCGCGGTGCCATAGGCGTTGGAGGCGTCCCACTGTAACAGCTGCAGCAGGCACTGCATCGGCGGGAGCCCGTTGGCGGCTGCGCGCTCAATCACCAGATAGATCGTTATCGCGATCAGACCCACGATCGCAGCCGCCACGGACGCCTTGGTAAATCGTACTGCCGGCACTTAGGAGTTGCAACGCTTCATCATAGCCGTGTGTGACTTTTGAGATTTATTTGAAGTGAGCGCATAATGAGGCCTTTCACCGCGATTCTGGTAACAGCGCTCGCACTCGCGGGCAACCGGCCCCGTTTGGCCACCGCGATAGAGCTGCAACCCTACTCCCACGTTTACTCGGTCACCGCCAATGTGGGGGGAAGAACCGCCGTCACCTCACGATGGCAAGACACGCTCGATGAAGTGCCACTTGCCGGCAAGAAGGCATTTCGCCGTACACAGATATCTTTACAGAGCAACGGGCGCGTTCGTACCTGGATCTCACTCTTCGAGCATACTACGCTGGCGCCGGTCGCCGATACTTTCAATACTTCGGATGGTGAAATTTTCGCCCGAACGTTTGCCGATGGCGTGGCCACCGGCTAATCGTCCACCGGATCCACGAAGGGATTGATGACGACCTCGAAAACCGCGTTGCCGCCGGGATACAGCGACTTCATGGCGGTCAGTTCGGCCTGGCATTCCTCCAGCTTCCTTTGGCTGTAGGCTCGAAAACCACGTTAACCACGCTCGGGCCGACGGATGAGACGATCCAATTCGTACCCGTCGAGGTTCTTCGAGAAGAACCATTGCGCGTTGGGGCGTGCGTTCTCCCGACGCTCGTAGTTCGCGCTATGTTCCTGGCAAAATACTATCCGGACGAAGGTGAGAACTACATGACGTTTTGGCTCATGCAGCGGCCGCCGTATGTCGCACGCCTGGTTACTGACGCATCACAGAAGCACCTGAGCGTCTCGTTCGATCTAGCGTTACCGGAGCGGCCTGTCCCGCTTCCTAATCGGCACGGCGCCCCAAAGGTCGCGTGCTTTCTCCTGGCTAACGTTCGCGGCGAGATTATCGGAAAGTGCTGATCCCTACCGACGTCGACAACGCCACGGTCGAAATCGGCGACCGCCACGTCGCTCTCACCAACCTGCGAAAAATCTATTTTCCGCAGCTGGGTCTCACCAAGGGTGACCTGCTTCGCTATTATGCAAGCGTCTCGCGGGTTTTGCTGCCGCACGTCTCCGACCGGCCTATGGTGATGAAGCGGTATCCGCACGGCGTCACCGGCGAGTTCTTCTACATGAAGCGTACGCCGTCACCACGGCCGGAATGGATCCGAACCTGTCGCATCGAGCATCGCTCGGGCAACGTGATCGATTTCCCGGTCATTGACGATTTGGCGTCGCTACTCTGGCTCGTCAATCTCGGCTGTATCGACCTCAACCCGTGGTACTCGCTCTGTGACGATCCCGACCGCCCGCTCTACATACACTTCGACCTCGACCCTACGCCCAACACGCCGTTCGCCGTCGTACGTGACGCCGCGCTGATCGTTGGTGACGTGCTGCGGGGGCTCGGCATGAAACCCTTAGCCAAAACATCGGGAAGTAAAGGCGTGCACGTCTACGTGGCAATTCAGCGCAACCTCACCCAACATGAAGTCTGGGAGATCGCCAAAGAAATCGGCCATCAAATGGCCCGTGCGCATCCGGACGTGCTCACCGCCGAGTATCGCGTCGCCAAACGCCCCGAGCGCCACGTTCTGGTCGACTACAATCAAAACGCCTGGGGCCGAACCCTCGCCTCCATCTACTCGGTACGTGCCAAAGAAGCTGCGACGGTATCGACGCCGGTAACCTGGGAAGAGCTCGCGGCCGGCTGCGAAATCGACGACTTTACCATTTTCAACGTTCCCGAGCGCATCGCCCAAATCGGAGATCTATGGAAACCAGTGCTCGCCAAGCGCGGACGCTTCAACCTTGTTTGACTCCATACCGATAAAGCCGCCGATCGAGCCGATGGAGACACGCCAAGTTGCGCGTATTCCCGAAGGCGAGGAGTGGAGTTACGAACCCAAGTGGGACGGCTTTCGCTGCATTGCCTTTCGCGACGGCGACAACGTCGAGCTTCAATCAAAATCCGGCGAAACGCTGACGCGCTACTTCCCCGAAATTGTTGCGGCGCTACGCGAAGCCGTCACGCAACGCTTCGTCACCGACGGCGAGCTGATCATCGCGACGGAGTCGGCCTCCGACTTCGACGCGCTGCTTCAGCGCATTCATCCCGCCGAGAGCCGCGTAAAACGGCTCGCGCGCGAGACGCCCGCAACCTACGTTGTCTTCGACCTCCTGGCCGAAGGAAGACGCCCGCTCTTCGAAAGCCCGCTGAGCGCGCGACGAACGCAGCTCGAAGCCTTCGTCGAGCGCAACTTTGAAAAAGGCGAGTACGTTCGGCTCTGTCCGGCCACGAAGGACGTCGCGTTGGCCCGCCGCTGGCTAAAGGGTGAACTCGCGCGCCTGGACGGCGTCATCGCCAAGCGTGACGTGCCCTACGCCTTCGGCAGCCGCGACGCGGCCGTCAAAATCAAGCGCAGCTACACGGCCGACTGCGTGATCGGCGGTTTCCGCACGTCGAAAGACGGGAAGATCGCATCGCTGCTGCTCGGGCTCTACGACGTTGAGGGGAAGCTACACCACGTCGGCTTCGTCGGCTCGATGAGCGCCGCCGAACGCGAACGTGCCGGTGCAAAGCTTCAACCGATCGTCGAACCGCCGGGGTTTACGGGATCGGCGCCTGGTGGCCCAAGCCGGTGGCGCCGCGAGCAAGATTCCCCGTGGTTTCCCGTGCGACCGGAGATCGTCATCGAGATCGCCTTCGATCACGTCACGGGACACCGTTTCCGCCATGCAACGCGGTTACTGCGCTGGCGTCCAGATAAGGCGCCGCACTCGTGCACGATGGAGCAGTTATTGCACCCTACGGAATCGTGAGGTTTTCGGCCAGCTCCACGGTTACCGGCGTGCCGGCGTTGACTACGATCGGCCAGTGGCCTTCCTCGTAAACGTATCCTCCCAACGACCCCGATTGGGTTTGCTTGACCGTCGAGGGACCGTTGCCCATCTGCATCTGCCAAGCGACCGGACCCGGCGTCACGGTTCCGTAGGGAACGCCGGCCATCGGTGAAACCTGCTGCCGCTGCTGGTATTGTGCCGTCGGATTATACTGCTTCACGCGCTTGTTAATGACGTACGCGGTAATACTCTTCTCTTTGCCGTTGGCCAACTGAATGGTCGTCAAGAAGAATCCGACGCGCCCCTTCGTCGCCCCGGCCGGCTGGCGCACGTCGGTAATCCAACCGATGATCTCCGAACCTTGTAGCGCCGGTTGCGAAGTGTCGACCACCTTCAACTTGAACTGGTCGCCGTATCCCAGCTTCGACGAGTCGAGATGCTCGTCGAGCGTGCATTGAATCTTGGTTCCCGCTCTGATGGTTTGCGACGGCACCAACGTCGTGGCGAGTGCCGGCGCGGAAGCGGCGATTCCCGCCATCAGGGCCAGGCCCGTAAAGATCGCTTTAGGACGCAAAGTTTGGAACACGCAGATCCTCTCCTTGAAAAGCGGCTGCATCGCGAAGGGCGTCGACGCGATCGACGCGCTCCCACGGGAGGTCGAGGTCGGGACGGCCGAAGTGACCGTAGGCCGCCGTCTGCTTGTAGATCGGTCGCCGTAAGTTGAGGAAATGAATGATCGCCGCCGGTCGTAAGTCGAAGACTTTGAGCACCGCGCGTTCGATTAGTTCTTCCGGTACCTTCGCGGTGCCGAACGTTTCGACGGCAACGCTCACCGGATGCGCGACGCCGATGGCGTAGGCCACCTGCACCTCGCAGCGCTCCGCGAGTCCGGCCGCGACGACGTTCTTTGCTACCCAGCGTGCCGCATATGCGCCGGAACGGTCGACCTTCGTGGGATCTTTTCCGGAGAACGCGCCGCCGCCGTGACGGGCCATGCCGCCATAGGTGTCGGCAATAATCTTGCGTCCGGTGAGGCCCGCGTCGCCCTTAGGACCGCCGATGACGAAGCGTCCCGTCGGATTGACGAAGATGCGCGTCGCTTCGTCGCGCAGCGACAGTGGGATAACGTGCTCGATGACGCGCTCGGCGATCTCGCGGCGAATCTCTTCTAGCGGAATCTCCGGATCGTGCTGCGTCGACACCACTACCGCCTCGACGCGCACGGGACGATCGTCTTCGTACTCGATGGTTACCTGCGACTTGCCGTCGGGACGCAGATATGGAATGTCGCCGTTCCTGCGCGCCGCCGCGAGGTGGCGGGTGAGATTGTGTGCGAGCACGATCGGCAGCGGCATCAGCTCGCGCGTCTCGCGGCAGGCGTAGCCGAACATCATGCCTTGATCGCCGGCGCCCAGCAGCTCGAACTCATCGTCGTCGCCGCCCTTGGCCTCCATCGACTGATCGACGCCCATCGCGATATCCGGCGACTGCTCGTCGATCGAGACGCTTACCCCGCAGGTCTCGGCGTCGAAGCCGATGGCCGAGCGCGTGTATCCGACGTCGCGAACTACCTCGCGGGCGAGGCGCGGAATATCCACGTACGTTTTAGTCGTCACCTCGCCGGCGATGTGAATCTGTCCGGTGATCGCAAACGTTTCGACGGCGACGCGCGAGTACGGATCTTCTTTGAGCAGCGCGTCGAGCACCGCATCGGAGATTTGGTCGGCGAGCTTGTCGGGATGCCCCTCGGTCACCGACTCGCTGGTGAAGAGGCGCTTGTACGACACGTTACGTTCCCTCGCTCCACGAAGCGACGTACTTGACCTGTTCGGGCGTCATCGTATCGATCTCGACGCCCATCGACGCCAGCTTGAGTTGCGCGACCTCTTCGTCGATCTCGATGGGAACGTCGTAGACCTTCTTCTCCAGCGCTTCGTAATGCGTCGCGAGATAGACCGTCGCCAATGCCTGATTGGCGAACGACATGTCCATCACCGCCGCCGGATGGCCTTCGGCTGCGGCCAAGTTTACCAACCGGCCGTCGGCGAGAATACAGATGCGCCGGCCGTCGTGCAGCTCATACTGCTCGACGAAGGCACGGGGCTCGATGCGGCGCCGCGCCAGCGCGCGGATCGAATCGAGATCGAGCTCGTCGTTGAAGTGCCCTGAGTTGCAGACGATCGCGCCGTCCTTCATCAGCTTGAAATGCTCTTCGCGGATGACGTGATAGTTGCCGGTGACGGTCACGAAGATGTCGCCGATCTTGGCCGCTTCGTTCATCGGCATCACGCGATAGCCGTCCATCACCGCTTCGATCGCCTTGCGGGGATCGACCTCGGTAACGACGACGTTGGCGCCCATGCCGTTGGCGCGTGACGCGATCCCGCGCCCGCACCAGCCGTACCCGACGACGACCAGCGTGCGACCGGCCAACAGAATGTTGGTCGCGCGAATGATGCCGTCGAGCGTCGACTGCCCGGTGCCGTAGCGGTTATCGAACATGTGCTTGGTCAGCGCGTTGTTCACCGCGATCACCGGATAGGGAAGAACGCCGTCGCGTTGCATCGCCTTGAGGCGAATGACGCCGGTAGTCGTCTCTTCGCAGCCGCCGATCATGCGCTCCAGCAAGTCGGTGTGCTTGGTAAAAATACTGGTGACGAGATCGCAGCCGTCGTCCATCGAAATCTGCGGCTCCGTGGCGATCACCGACTCGATGTGCGAGTAATACGTGTCGTGATCTTCGCCCTTGATCGCGTACGTGGCGATTCCGTAATCGCAGAGTGCCGCCGCAACATCGTCTTGTGTCGAGAGCGGGTTGCTCGCGCAAAGCGCGATCTCCGCACCGGCGGCCTGGAGCGCCAGCATCAAGTTCGCCGTTTCGGTCGTAACGTGGAGACAGGCTCCGATGCGCACGCCTTGCAACGGCTTATCTTCGGCAAAACGATCGTGAATCTGGGCCAGCACCGGCATATACGCCGCCGCCCAGGCGATGCGCGAACGGCCGCTCTCGGCGAGACCGCGATCTTTAACGCTTCCTATTGCCGCGCCGCGCGGCTCCGTGGCTGTATCCAAAAGGGGCACTCTCTTCGACTCCTACGCGAAAATTTGAAAGGCTCGGGGCCCTTCGCCGCATCATACGCGACCTCCGCCGCACCTCGTTCGACCTACGTCGCAGGCTCGCGGTTGCGGCCCGCCAACCCATTGCGCGTGGAGAGCCTCAGCGATTATTTGGAACAGCTTGCTTCGAGGGAGGCGGTGCCCGGCGGCGGCAGCGCGGCGGCTTTGGTCGGAGCGCTTGGCGCCGCGCTGGCGGCGATGGTGGCGCGGATCGGGGCGCCGGACGAGACGCTGGCGCGCGAGGCCGACCAACTGCGCGCGCACCTGATCGAAGCACGCTTTCGCGACGAAACCGCCTTTCGCGCGGTCGTCGCCGCGCAGGCACTACCAAAAGGCAACGATGACGAGCGGGCCGTACGTCGCGTCGCTCTCGAGATCGCGCTCGGCGCCGCGGCCGAAGCCCCGCTGCATGCCGCATCGCTCGCACTCGCGGTGCTCGAACTTTCCGAGCGTGTCTTCGATGCGTCGACCGCAGCGCTGGTTAGCGACGCCGGCTGCGCGGCCGAGTTCGCTAACTCCGCACTCTTGGCGTGTGCCTACAACGTGCGCATCAACCACCGGTATATGAAGGATGCGGCGGCGATCGCCCGTCAGAGCGCAGCGCTTACCGCGATGGAAGGGCGGGCAACGAAGGTGTTGGCGCGGTTGCGCGAACGCCTTAAGGCCGCGTTAGCTCCGCGAAGTTGAGCCGCAGGAAGCTCTTCTTAGATGGAAGTGAAGGTCGCGGTGGCCATCGCGCCCAGGACTTCTCCGGCGAGATGCCCGGTGTCTTCGTGGGGCTTGCCTTTAATCGTGCCGACGTAAAAGGCAAAGGCAACGTGGCGTCCGCCGCGCGTGGTCATGTAGCCGGCGAGTCCCTTTTGAACGAACTCGTCGTCGCCTAAGTAATCTTCGCCGCCGTCGGTTCCCGTTTTGGCGAAGACCTTTCCGCGAGCCACCGACTTGGTCTGGATGCTCGCGAGCGTGCCGTCGACGCCAAGAATCGGCAGGCCGCGCAACAGCAGAGGATACCATTGCTGCAGATGCACCCAAGCGAGATAGTGCACCATGAAATCAGGGGTGAAGTAGGCACTACTACCGAGGCCATCTTCCTGAATCGCCTGATTCACGTCGAGACCGGCGCCGGCCAGCATCTTATTCTCCAGCGCAAATCCGGCTTTTAAATAGTCGCTCTTTGCATGTGCCAGGTAGACCGCCCACATATACGGCATCAGCCCGGCGTGGAGATTGTCGCTCACCTTCAGCGTGATGTAAGCATCCTCGGAGAGCGGCGGCGAGACGTGCCGCGCCACCAGATTTGCCGGGTCGTACGGGCCAACGGGTGCCGGCGCAGGCGAGGCCGGCGGCGAGACCGTCACTCCCGCGTCTTGCAGTGCCACCGTAAATGCCGCTTGCGCGAAGACCTTTGGCTCGGGAACGCGATAGGCGTAAAGAATGCTCGGGCCCGGTGCCTGCGTACCGGTAATGGTCACAACGTGGTGCCCGGTTGCGTCGCGGACGTCGCTGCTCAAGTCGATGGCGGCATCGCTCTTTGGCGCACCGGTCTTAGCTTGATTGACGAAGGTGACGTACGGCGTCTGCGGCGACACGGCGACGCTAACCGGATCGCCGGGATACTGCCCCGGAGTGACGGTGACGTCGACGACGTTATCGTTGACGACGATGGGGGAGACGATGACGCCGGTTCCACCCTCCGCGCCCTGATCCGCAAAGAGCGACGAGTCGACGACGACGTTGCCCTCCACACGAGTGATTCCGGATTTGCGAATCTGGGTGGCGAGCTCACGTAAAACGGCCAGCGGATCGCCGGGTACGGCTTTGGTTTCTGGAGAGCCGTCGTACGCGTGGTCCTCGTCCTCGAAGGCAAGCGTACCGTCTTGGCGGATGCGCTGCGAGAGATTCGGATCGCCGCTTGCGACCAGAATCAGATCGCCCCGCAATGCGCCGCTCGAATCTACCGTGCCGGTTCGATACACCGGCGTCGTCCAGCGAAAATCCGGCCCCAGCAGCGCAAGGCTCGTGCCTTCGGTCAGGAGCTTCGTCGTCGACGCCGCCACCATGAGCGTTTGAGCGTTGCGGGCGTAGAGTACGCGTTTGGCGTCGAGATCGTAGACCTCGGCACCGACGGTAGAGTAGCGCAGCCGCGGCGCGCGCATCGGCGACTCGATCGCCGCCGCGAGCGCTGCCGTCGCGACTACGGCGATCACGCGAAGACTTCTACGAGTTCCAGAAAGGGCGCGAGATCCTCGGCATCAACCTCCATGCCGACGCCTTTGGTGTGATAGCGGATGTCGTGAAAGTCCATTCCGCCGGTCATCACCAGGTTGTAGCGCTTGGCAGTTTCGCGAAACTCCCGCGTGTCTTGCGCCGAGTGGAGCGGATAGAAGACTTCGAGCCCGCGCAGCCCGTGCGGAACCAGCTCGTCGATCAACGAGCGGTCGTCGAGACGCCCGGGATGAGCCAGCACGGGAATTCCGCCGGCCGAAGCGATGGTTTCGATGGCGTGCTCGGGCGTCGTATAGACTTGCGGGACGTAGCCCGGCATGCCGCCCCCGATCATGCGTCGGAAGGCATCGTCGACGCTTTGAGCGATGCCCAGGCGTACCAGCGCCTTGGCGACGTGCGGGCGCCCGACCGCGTCGGCGCTTCCGGCCTCGTGTAGAACCTCTTCGAGTGAAATCGGGTAGCCGGCTTCCTGCAACTGCTTGACCATCGTCTCGGCGCGAACGCGGCGCTGAACCTGGTTATATTCGAGCAACTCGGTGATCGGCGACGGTCCGGTCGGCACGCCGTAGCCCAGCACGTGAACTTCGTTCTTGCGCCAGGTGGTATTGATCTCGATGCTCGGGATAAAGCGGGATCCGGCATACGGTGTGAAGTTGCCGTAGGCCGCAACCGTGTCGTGATCCGATATGGAGAAGAGCTCGACCCCGCGCTCTTCCATGAAATTTACCAGCTCCTGCGGACTCAGCGTCCCGTCGCTGCAGTTCGTATGCGAATGGAGATCAATCTTCAATTTGAACCTTTTCCTCTTGCGGCTTTTCTTCCAGCTTACGGCGTTCGACCATCAGCGAGATGGCGGTTCGCTCGCTCTCGCCGATCTCGACGAGAACGAACGACGGACTGCAGACCGCATCCCACTGCGCCCCTTTCAAAAAGCCGCGCGCAATAGCCACGGCCTTGATGGCCTGATTAATTGCGCCGGCACCTACGGCCTGCACCTCTACTTTGTCGCGTTCGCGCAACGCCGCGGCCAGCGCGCCGGCCACGGCATTGGGGCTGCTTTTGGCGCTGACTTTGAGCGTGACGCCGCCGCTCATGCTATGCCTCGCAAGAAGATCCGCTTAATCTCGCCGGCTTTGCCGGAAACGGGGTCGATCTGAACGACGGCGCCGCAGAACTGCTTCTCGCCGCTCTTCTGCACGGTAAAACGATCGGAGAATCCGGTAACGAAGCGGTCGAGCACGGCTTTGGATTCCATTCCGATCACGCCTTCCATCGGCCCGGTCATTCCCAAGTCACTAATGTAAGCGGTGCCCCCGGGAAGAATCTGCTCGTCGGCGGTCTGCACGTGGGTGTGCGTTCCGTAAACGCAGGAGACGCGGCCGTCGAGGTACCGCCCCAGGGCGACTTTCTCCGACGTCGCCTCGGCATGAACGTCGACGATGACGACCGGAGTTCGGGCGTGCAGGTCGGCGACCAAAGCGTCGACGCAGCGGAACGGATCGTCTACGGGCGGCATAAACGTACGCCCCATGAGGTTGAGGACGCCCACGGTCACGCCGTTGGCGGCAAAGGTCCCTGCCCCGCGACCGGGGACGGCCGGCGGGTAGTTCGCCGGCCGGATTACGCGATTGCTGTTCTCCAAGTATTCTCCGAAGTCGCGTTTATCGAATATATGATTACCGCTCGTAATAAAGTCCACGCCGCTGGCAAACATTTCCTCGGCTGTTTGCGCGGTCAAGCCGAAACCGCCCGCGGCATTCTCGCCGTTGGCGATACAGGCATCTACTCGATACTGCTCTCGAAGCAGCGACACGCAACGCTTGAGCGTTTCGCGTCCCGGCGACCCGACGACGTCGCCGATCAGGAGAAGGTTCAGCGTCGGGCCTTCTAGCGGCGAGCCGAGGCCTTCGCTTTCTTCTGCGACTTCAGGAAGTATACGAGCACGCGCTTTTCTTCTCTAAATCCGACCAAACTCTTCGATTGTGCCGGGTCGCGCAACGCCTCGACCGCGTACGTCGCGGCCTCGTCCTCGGCTGCGGGGTCGGCTTCGAAATGATCGTCCGGAACCGGATTAAGGACCAGCGCGTCGCCGCAGCGGTCGCGCAGGAACCCCGCCAGCAACTCCAGCTCCTCCTTAGAAAAGGTCTCGGAATCCCGCGTCACGTGCACGAACGTCAAGCGGCGGTCACCTTCGCACTCGATGCGCAGCGTCACCGGCTCGTCCTTTGCCAGCGCGAGAAAACTGCGAACGTGGTCCTCAATCGCCTCGGCCAGCCGCGCCTGTGCCGTGCGATCGAGCCGCCGGCGCATGGCGAAGGTGAGGCGCAACGTGCGATCGGCGCCCGCGCGGATCGACGTCAGCTCGGGGAAGCGCACGAGCAGTGCGCAGACCAAACTAACGGTGTCGGCGTTCTCAACGAGTTGTCGGGTGGTCATGGCTGCGGTCTTCTTTCAATGCTCCAATACCCACCGGCGTGCGGGTCGCCAAGGGGGGCAGGCTCAGTACGACGCGGCCTCAAGGTCTCCCCGCGGCCGCGCCTAGAAAAGACCACCGTGGCCTTACGGAAGGTTCCGGGCGCGCTGGCAGGGGGCTTGCTCGCCTCCTTAGCAGCCCATACGGCGCTCTTCGGCGGCAGCCACGCCATGGGCGGCGCGTACAACGAACTCTTCCTCCAGGCGGCGCTAACCGTGGTCGTCGGCGCGAGCTTACTCTTCGCTTCGCTCGCGTGGTCGGGCGCCCGCTCGACCGCCGACGGCAGCGTACTTGCCGCGCGCCTGAGCTCGCGCTTTCCGTCGCTCGCCGCGATCGCCGGCTGCAGTCTGCTCTGGTATCTCGCCGGTGAAGCACTGGAAAGAAAACACGCTGGACCGCCGGTCGCCGTCGTGCTGCTCGTCCTGGTGCTGGCGGCGTGGCTCGTTACACAGCTCACCTGCGGGCTCGCGCGCTTGCTCGCGCGGGCCGTACTCGCCATTGCGCGCACCCCGTTCTCCCCGCGGCTTCCGATGCGCAGCCGTCGCTTCGAGTCGCGTCCAATCTACCGTCGCCTCCGCCTGGCGCGGCGGCGTTTCGCTCGTCCTCCTCCGATCGCGTCGCTCGCGTTGTTTTCGCGCGCTTAAGCGCGCACTATCGCACCGCACTTTCGAGGAGGCTCCATGGTTCGCATCCCAGCGGCGATCGTTGCCGCGCTCTTGGTTCTTTTAATAGCGCAGCCCGCGATGGCAGCGGTAAACGGGTTGGTCCGCGGCACCGTCACGATCGACGGCAAGCCGGCCGCCAACGTGCCAGTCACGCTGGAAGGCGAAGGATCTCGCTTTAACGCCACGACTCGCTCCGACGGCGAGTACGTTTTCTCCGAGGTTCCCTTTGGCTCGTACCGTCTCACCGTAGCGGCTAAGAGCATCGCCAAGTACGTCGTCATCGTCGAAGTCAACAGTGGATCGGTGGCGACGGTCAACGTCCCGCTCTCCACACGGCTCGCCGAGATCGCCCGAACGACGGTGACCGCGCATGCCGGCGTTGAGAGCAATCCGCCCTCGGTCCATCAGATCGATCGCGCGCAGATTCAGTCGTCGCCCGCACAAAACAGTCTCGACCGGATGCTGCAGACGCTCCCGGGCGTCATCCCCTTCTCTTATAACGAACCGGTCATCAACGGATTTCACGGCGTGGCGTACAACATCGACGGCGCGCCGCTGCCGCTGGCGACCACCTCGAACTTTGCCGAGATTATCGACCCGAAAATCATCGACTCGTTCGAACTCTACACCGGCGCGATTCCGGCCGAATACGGCGGCGACCGCATGGGCGGCGTCGTCAACATCATCAGCAGCCGTCCCACCGACATTCCGGAAGGCTTTTTCGGAACGGTCGAAGGCGGCGGCGGCAACCAATCGCAAGCCATCGGCCAGTTGGAGGCGGCCGCGCGTTTCGGTTCGACCGAGGCCTTCTTGGACGCGAACACGCAGTCCACGGCCCGCGGGCTGGATGCGCCGACCTTCGACGCCATTCACGACAACGCGTCGCAGAGCGATCAGTTCTTTCGGATGATTACCCAACTCACGCCGCGCAGCACGCTGGCCTTCGACTACTCCAACCAGCTGGCGCAGTTCCAGATTCCGATCAACACCGATCCCAACAATCCGTACGACCCGATCACGACACCGCTGGGAACCGACGACGTTCAACGCGAGTACGACCGCTTCTCGAACCTTAACTACACCATAACGTCCCAGGACGGAAACGGCATCGTTCAAGTCATTCCGTGGTGGCGCTCGACGCGCATCAACTACGACGGCGATCTACCCAACGACGTCTTAGGCGTCACGCCCGACTTTAGCGCCGACGCCACTTGCGCGCGGTGCGGCACTCCGCTGGACGGGTCGGGTTCCGGCTCGGGCTCCGGGCAGCTGCACAACGTCGGCCTGCTTTCGAACACGTATGCCAGCTACTACGGCGTACGCCTCTCGGACTTTCGCGCACTCGCAAACCATACGTGGAAGGTCGGCATCGACATGGATCGGGAGTTCCTCGTCGCCAGCCAGGCCTTTGCGTGCTATTACCAAGATGGTTGCGGGGCGACGTCGGGCGAGCACCAGCAGCCGTACTACCTGACGGCGGCGCCCGATCAGGGCCAGGCCGGCTCGCAGATCGGAATTTACGCGCAAGATAACTGGAAGTTCTCGAACTATGCCCAGCTCGACTACGGGCTCCGCTACGATCACTCCACCGGCTACACCAGCGGATATATGCTCGAGCCGCGGATCGGCCTCACACTTTGGGATGGCGGCAAGAATACTTTCCACGCCTTTTACGGACGTTACTACGCAGCGCCGCTGCTCGAAGATGTCCGGCAGGACTGCGTCGTTTTGCAAGGCTGTAGCGGGGAGCCCGTCTACGACCTCAAACCCGAACAAGACGCGTACGTTGAGGGCGGTTGGCAGTACGCGTTCAACCCGCAGTTCACGGGTTCCATTAATATCTTCCGCAAGACGTCCGTGAACGTTCTCGATACCACGCAGCTGCTCGATACGCCGCTCTTTGCCGTCTTCAACAATGCCATCGGCATCGATAACGGAGCCGAACTCCGTTTTCAGGACCGCTTGCCGAACGACAATCTCTGGTGGTTCAACTTTACGTGGTCGGGCTCGTACGCGGCTTGCGTCTCCGGCGCCACGTTCCTCTTTCCTCCAAACACTAACGAGCCGGGTGCTACGTGCGTCTCGCAACTCGCTCCCGAGGATCACGACGAAACGGTCGTTTCTAGTGCCGCCTATACTTGGCGTTTTGGCAGAGACCACCGTTGGTTCACGACGCTCCAAGGCAACTACGGAAGTGGTTTTCCGGTCGCTTTCGAAAGCGCGAACGCGAATCTGAGCGGACGGCTGCCGGCCCATACGACGTTCGATATCGCTGCCGGACGTTATCTCACCGCGGGACGCGCCGGTCAGGAGACCGGCCTCGGCCTCTCGCTTATCGTCAACAACATCCTCAACGACCAGTACGTCATCAAAGTAGCCAACGGCTTCAACACAACCCAAATCGCCAACGGCACCAACTTCTTGTTGCGTCTATCGGCGCCGTTCTAAGGCGACACTTCACTGCCGGGCATCGAACCGTAAGATAACGCTGCGTGGGCGCGCGTAGTGCGTTCCCTGCAGCGAGTTGTCCAGCGTAATCGCAAAGGGATCGTTGAAAAGGTTGAGGATCGAGAGGGCGGCGCTGAGGTGCAAACCGATGGCTACGCCCTTCTCGACGTTGAAGAGCAGATGCGGCGGCACCTTACAGTTCACTGCGTCGCCGTTGGCGCAGGCGTCGTCGTACGCGTTCGCGTAAGTGGGCGGTCCGGCAACGATCTGAGCGGGATCGCCGGCCGAGAGTCCGCTGCCGTACTCGGCGTTGATCGAGAACCAGCCGCCGTGAGGGTCGTTGAAGATCCATCCAGCATTGGCCGTCCAGTGCTGATCGTGATCGGCCTGCGCAAGGCCCCAACCGGGCGAGACGTAGTACGGCTTCAATCCCCCGCTTGACGTGGTCTGATAGCCACCCAGGGTGCAGTTCTGCAAGAGGTTGGTTTCGCAAACGAGCGAGTTGAGCGCCAGACTATGCGTTAGCGAGGAATATGCTCGCCCGTTGCGTGAAAGCTTTTGCTGCACGTATAGCGTCTGTGCCTCAACGCGCCCTACCGGAAAGTTAATGTCCTGGTGAAGATTGGTCACGCCGACTTGGGTGTCGTCGATCCAATCGCTTGCCACCAGATGCATGATACGAAAGCCGGCGTCGGCCGAACCGATAGGAAGATGACCGCCCGCCTCGTAGAGCGAGTCGCGTTCCGGCCGGAGGTCGAACGTGCCGGACGGAGGCGCATAGTAAAGTTCGGCCGCCGTCACCGGATTGACGTTCTCGAAGGAAAACGGCACGAACAGCCGGCCGTAGTAGACGTAAAGACTGGCGCGCGATCCGAAGAGGCGCGTCAGCTTGACACGCGGGCTGAGTTGGGCAAAACCGCTATCGAAGTTCGTGGAGAAGATTTGAAACGAGTCCGAGCGCAGACCGTAATCCAGAAGATAGTTCGAGCCGATGGCCCAAGAATCGGCAACGTAGGCCTCCTGTTGATGCGCCACGTTCGGCGCCGTATCGACGGCGGTAAAGGTACCGTTGGGATTGAGCGCGCTGTAGGGCTGCATCGCGATCGTATAGTTCTTCAAAATCGTGGACGCATCGTAAAGGGCGCCGGCCCGGATCGTGTGCCGCGTCAACTTCACGGCGTAGTCCACGTTGAAGCGGTAGTCGCGAGCAGTGCGATTCGCATAGACGGAAAAGAGACAATCGGTGAAGTCGATACAGTTGGTCTGGCCCGGCGGGGGCGGGGGACCGCCGGCCGCGAGGTCGTTGCGCGGGTCGTTGGTATCCAGAATGCTCCCGACTTTGAACGACGGCCCGAACTGCAGACTTCCATTCTCACGAAAAGCATGGCGATATTGCAAAGCTAGAAACGTATCGCTTTGATACTCGTTGTCGTCGGTCTGCGGTGGCATCCCGTTGGATGTGTCGGGCGGTATCTGGAAGGTTTGCAGCGAGTGCATCGCATCGAAGTTAAGGGTGTCGATGCCGTTGACGGGCAGCGTAAGACGCAAGAACCCGTTGGCATCGCTCGTAGCGTTGTGCACCGGGTCGCCGACCGGTGGATCGAGACCCCAATTGCTCCGGCCTAAGAAACCGGCGAGCGTCAGCGAACCACCGGCGGCGCCGACCGGCATGTGGACCGCCAGTACGCTCTGCTGCGTAGCGAAAGAGCCGCCGGTCACGGAGAACGTGTAGCCGGCTGGCCCGGCGTAAGCCTTCGTTCCGACGTTAAGCACGGAGGCGAAACGGTCGCCGTACTGCGCTGGGTAGGCGCCCTGCAAAACGTCCAGATAGCCGATGTCGGCTGGGTCGATCTCGGTCCCGAGCACGCGGTTGAGGTCGGCCGGCAACTGGACGCCGTCAACGTAATAGTTGAGTCCGTTGTGGTTGCCGTTTACGTGAATTTGGCCGTTGGATCCAAGGACTGCAGCGGGGAGCTGCGTCAGGATGCCCGGCAACGTACTTCCCGTCGGCGAGTGGGACAACAAGCTTGAATCTAGGCTAACGTCGGTTCCCGACCGCACCGCAACCGAATTTCGCACGACGGCAACGTGTCCGATTGTATGCAATCCCGCGAGAGAAACGCGCAGCGTTAGGCCCGCCGCCGTAACGTCGATGTCCTCGCTCGTTGCGAGCACGCCTTTGTTCACCGCGAGCACGTAACGCCCGACGGTTAGCGTCTCGAAGGCGAAGCGACCGCCGGCGTCGGTTCGCTGCGTCAGCGTAACGTTTTCCCCTGAAACTCGTACGGTCGCATCGGCGACGGGCTTGCCCACGTCATCGATTACGACGCCTTCTACGAAGATCGCGGAGGCGAGCACCCGCAAAGGGACGGCCGCGAACCACGCCGCGACCAGCAGCGCGCACGCGGCGCTGCGAAGCAGCAACAACATGATGTACTCCTAGCGTGAAGAGAGTGGCGGCCAAAACGGCCGAACGTTCAGGCTAGGAGGAACGGCGGTGGGCGATTGCCCAGCATTACGGCAAACCCGGCGTACGTAAATTTGAAACTGGGCCTCGATCTAAGCAGCTGCACGCGCGCCGCAGCACGAGCCCTTGGCCGGCGTGAGGCAAAGACCGGCGCGAAATAGCGCACGATCCGCCGGCGCAGCGCGGCGACGGCGAAAGCGCCGATGCCGCTGGCAACCAGCGCCGCGATCAATCCGACGAGAAGATCGCCCTTGCACAGCGGACAGCCTTCGCCGAACTGCGTGATTGCAAAGAAGCCGAACTGCATCGCGGCCGAGAGCGCCGCAAAGCGCAAGCCTCGCGCTCCCCAGGGTAGCGCCGCGGCCATCAAGCCCATGCGGCGGCGCCGCTCGGCGCTGCCCGCAAAGAAGCCGCCGTCCGCAAAAAACGCCGCTAGCGCGCCGACCCCTAGAAGCAGCAAGTAGCCATGGAGCGGCGAGAAGGCAATTTCGCCGGCGTCGCGACCAAGGCCGGCGAACTCCGAGCCCAGATGAACCGCGATGCCGAACGGCACGCAGAGCGCGAAATAGAGCCAGAGAGCCCGGCCGCGGGTCATTATTTGCAAATCATTCGCAACTATGGCGGAGGACTCCTTGGCCCAAAGGACTCGACATCGGACCCGCTGGAAAGAGAATTTTGGAGCTGATGCACGACTTAAGCCGCGGCAGAATCGTCGTTACGGGAGGCGCCGGCCTGATTGGCAGCGCCATTCTTTGGGCCCTCAATCGGCGTGGTCTCGACGACGTCCTGGTCGTCGACCGCCTCGACCGGTCCGAGAAGTGGAAGCATTTGGTGCCTCTGCGCTTCGCCGATTTCATTGACGCCGACGAGTTCGAGCGCCGCATCGCCGAGCCCGGGACGTTCGGCAAGATCGGCACGGTCTTTCATCTGGGCGCGTGCTCGTCAACGACCGAGTCGGACGCCGGCTTCTTGCTTCGGAACAACTACGAGTACACCAAGAATCTCGCGCACTGGGCGATCCCGCAATGCACGCGGTTTGTTTACGCCTCTTCAGCCGCCACTTACGGCGGCCTCGAAGCGGAGCTCTCCGACGAGGCGGACCTGCACGCGCTGCGCCCGCTCAATGGCTACGCCTACTCTAAGCATCTCTTCGATCTGTACGCGCGACGCACGGGGCTGGAGCATCACGTCTGCGGCGTCAAGTACTTCAACATTTTCGGACCCAACGAAGACCACAAGGGCGAGATGCGAAGCATCGTCTTCAAAGCTTACGAGCAAATTCGCGACGGTGGCAGCGTGCGGCTCTTCAAGAGCCACCGGCCCGATTACCGGGACGGCGAACAACGGCGCGACTTCCTATACGTAAAAGATGCGGCCGAGATGACGCTGCACCTTGCCGAAGCCGACGCCAACGGACTTTTCAACGTCGGCTCGGGAGCCGCGCGCACCTGGCTCGATCTCGTCCGTCCGATTTTCATCGCGCTGGAGATGCCGGAACGCATCGAGTTCATCGAGATGCCCGAACATTTGCGGGGCAAATATCAATACCATACGTGCGCCCGCATGCACCGTCTGCGCGCCACCGGTTACGATCGCCCGGCGACACCGCTCGCCGACGCGGTCACCGATTACGTCACTAACTACTTGGTGCCCCAGCGACCGCTGGAAATCGGCGACCGCGCCGTTTCCGCGCCGCTGCGAGCACCATCTTAACGAAGGAAATCGATGTCACAGCCCACCCGCACCGAACGCCGCCGCCAGGCGCGCGGAGGCGATGCGCCTCCCCCGCGCCGCGATCCTATGCGCCCCGTCTACATCGGTGTCGGTGCGGCAATAGTGTTGCTGCTCCTTGCTATTGCCGGCTTTAACTTCTGGCAGAAGCGCACGATCCAACAGGCGTACGCGACTCCGACGCCGGCCACCGGCGCGCCGACGGCCAAGCCGATTCAACTAGCTAACGGCCAGGCGCTGGGCGAAAAGTACTTCAAGGACAAAGTTCCCGATACGACGCGCGGCGGCCGCGGACAACCCGTTGACGGGATTACCTGTGCGACGCAAGAGTTCGCAACGCTGCACGTGCACGCGCACTTGGCGATCTTCCGAAACGGTAAGCAGATACAAATTCCCCAGTTCATCGGCGCCGCACCGAACCCGTCGGGCGCTTGTCTCTATTGGATTCACACCCACGACGGCAGCGGCGTGATTCACGTCGAAGCGCCGGACCTCTCGCCGCCTCAAGGCGGCCCGTATACGCTCGGCATGCTTTTCGACATCTGGGGCCAGCCGCTCGACCGTACCATCGTCGCCGGCATCACCGGCCCGGTCACGGCGTACGTCAACGGCGTGAAGTACGACGGCGATCTGCAGGCAATTCCGCTCAGCGCACACCAGCAAATCGTGCTCGAGATCGGAACGCCGATCGTCCCGCCGCCGAACTACGTCTTTCCGCCGGGAGTCTAGGAACGCGCCGGAGCGGCGCGCAGTACCTTGTCGATCGCAGCGCTGAGCTCTTGGTATGAAACCTCGCCGCTGTTGAGATACGAGACGCGTTTGTCGCGGCCGATCACGGCGAACGTCGGAAAGCCATTCTGTAAGTAGAGATTCGCGACGTTGAGCAACGGATCGTATGCCACTGGGTATTGAACGTTGAAACGCCGCACCCACTCGAGCACGTCGAGCTGCGAAGCCGCCGACGTGCCGTCCATCGCCGTGCCGCTACCCGAAACGCCGACAAACGCGACGCGCGATCCATAGTTGTGGTAGAGGCGATCGATTACGACCGTTTCGCGCTGGCAGTGCGGACACCAGGTGGCGAAGACTTCCAAAAAGACGGGTTTGGTCGCCGAATCGAGCTTAAAGAGTCCGTTGGTCGTTGAAACTTCGAAGGATGGCGCGGGTTGGCCGACCATTGCCTTGCCGGTGACCGGCGACGTTGAAGCTTCCTGTACGCGACGGCTCTCCGGCCCGAAATGATACCAGAGCAGCGCGCCGGCAACGATGACGGCTACCGCTGCAATCGTGACCGCAATTAAAGAGCGTTGATTCACGCCGCGCTTCGCAGCTTTCTATCCAAGGCTAACGCCCCGGGCGCTCCGTACGCAACGAAACCGCTCGCACCGGCAAGCGCGAGGTCGAGCGCCACGTGCGGCCAATCCGCAGTCGCCGCATCTCCCGGACCGAAACAGCCGCAGTGGGCCGGAATATGGCGCAACACGGCCGAGGCAATTACGCCGGCGTAAAGCACGAACTGTGCGGCCGCGACCACCGCCGCACCGCGCGTGAAGAGACCGCCGATTAAATAGGCACCGAGCAACAGCTCGAAATAAGGCAGCCCTACGGCCAGCGGGCCGGTAATCGTTGCGGGAAGCAATCGAAAGTTGGCGATGGTCGAGGCCAGCTCGGCGGCGTGCCCGACTTTGAGCGCGCCCGCAACAACGAGCAGCGCCCCCAAAAGAAGGCGGACCACCAGTACAGCCGCGTTCACGCCCCTTTCGTTGCCTTCAGCCCGCCTCAACCCCTGGCAGGGGGCCCGATTCTTCCGGCAGTGCGCGCACGTAAATCGTCGTACAATACGATTATGCCGTTCCGGCTTCGCTCGCTCGCGCTCCTCGCGCTCCTGCCGGCGTCAGCGTGCGCGGGCGGCCAACGGGCCGCCGACTTCACCCTGGTCGACACTAGCGGTGCTCCGTGGCGCCTTTCGCAGCAGCACGGAAAAGCATTGCTGCTGACCTTTGGCTACACGCACTGTGCGGATACCTGCCCGTCTACACTAGCCAAGCTCGTGCGAACCGCACAAGAGCTCGGTTCCCGTTCGCAGCAACTCGAGATTGTTTTCGTTACCGTGGATCCGCGTCGCGATTCGCCGAGCGTGCTGCACCGCTACGTCGGGCGATTCGATCGTCCCGGCGGCGGCCGGCTCGTCGCCCTGACCGGAAGTCCGTCGCAAATAGCCGCCGTCGAAAAAGCCTACCACGTGTGGTCGCAAGCCATGCCGGTTCGGCACGGCCATTACAATGTCGCGCACGGCGCTGCCATCTTCTTGATCGACGGACGGCAACGGGTGCGTAGCGTGCAAGACGATGAAGACTCGCAAGCATCCCTAACGCGCGCGGTGAACGCGCTGCTGGGATGATCGCGTTACTTGCCGCGGCGGCTTTCGCGCTCGTGCCGGTGCACGGCGTCGTTCTCGATACGCTGCCCGACCACACGGCTATCGTGCAAACCGATCCGGTTCCCGCGATGCGGCCGTCGCTGACGCGGCGCTATCGCTTCTCGCCGTCCGCGGCATTTGCCGAGGGAACCAACATCGATGCGCTGCTGGATCCGGCGACGCGTCCGCCGACGCTGCGCAGTGCGATTGCGGCAGGCCGTTTTGCGCCGGGCTTACCCGACTCGGCACGCGCGGTGCGCGTCGAACCGGGCAGTTCGCTGCCGCACGCGGAGCTGGTGGATCAAGATGGGCGGCCCGTGCAGCTCGATCGCGCGTTCATGGGAAAGACACTCTTGCTCTCCTTCGTCTTCACTCGCTGTCCCGACCGGACGCTCTGTCCGGCCATCAGCGGCAAGTTCGCCTATTTGGAAGAGCATCTCGATCCCAAGCACTTCGCGCTGGCCGAAATCACCCTTGATCCGCAATATGACTCCCCGGCGATCCTGCGCGAGTATGCGGCGCGCTACGGAGCCGAGCGCGAGAACTGGACGCTGTTGACGGGAACCGGCTCGACCATCACGCGGCTCCTCGACGCCTTCTCGGTGAGCTCGATGCGCGTGAGCTCGGTAAACTTCTTGCACGACGACAAGCTGGTGATTGCATCGCCGGCCGGTCGCATCGCGACCATCGTCGAGACGGCAAGTTGGGATCCCGACGGCGCCCTCGCTCAGGCGCGCACCGTGGCGGGGATGACCGGCAATCCCTTCGAGCGCTTCAAGCTGGCACTGATCGCCAACGCCATCGCGCTCTGCGGCGGCAGCCAGTTCGCCGGCATCGCCCTCTTGGAGCTCACGCTCTTTACCATCATTACGGTTGTTTCGCTGCTGGGAATGTGGTTAGTGGCCCGCGTTCTCTGGCCTCGCCGGGGCAAAACCGAGTCGACTTAGGCGGACCTTCCGAGCTGAGCAAGGAAGCGTTATCTCACCCTATGCCCGCGTCGCATCAACCGTCCGAAAGCCCCACGCCGCAGCAAGCGGCGTTTTTGGAACGTGCGATTGAACAGTACGGCAAAGCGACCTACAACTTTGCCTATCGTTTGACCCGAAACGAAGCCGACGCCCGCGACTTAACCCAAGAGGCGTTTATCCGTATTTACCGGGCTTGGCGTAGCTTTAAGCCAGGAACCTCCTTCTTGTCTTGGGTCTACCGAATTGTAACAAATCTTCACCGCGACGAACTTCGGCGCCGTAAAGTTCGTTATCAAGAAGAGATCCCGAATGATAACCAGCCTCAAGAATTCGGGTTAGGAGGGCGTCTTGCGGTTCAACCCATTGAAGATTACGTCGAAGGGTATCTCAGTGAGCCTCTGGCCAAGGCCCTCGAGGATCTTAGTCCCGAGCAACGCGAGATCGTTCTTCTGGCCGACGTTGAGGATTGCAGTTATCAAGAAATCGGCGACATCGTCGGGTGCTCGGTGGGGACGGTCCGCTCTAGACTCCATCGCGCCCGGGGGCAACTGCGAAAGCTGGTCAACCGCTACATGAAATCGACATCATGAACGAAATTCATCCTGACATCGAAGAGCTCGTCGATTACATGCACGGCGAGCTGTCTCCCGAACGCGATGCCGCGATCCACGCGCATCTGGTTGACTGTTCCTCATGCTCGCAAATGCGTGACTCCGAAGCCTCGCTCACCGAGCTGCTTCGAGCGCACGCCAATGCGGAGGAGCGGGAGCTGCCTCCCAGCGTCATCGCGGGGATTCGCAGCGCCGTGGCCCGGCCGATGCGGCCGGCGTGGTCGCCGCTGAACTTGCTGTTGCGCCCAGCCGTGGCCGTTGGTGCCGCCGCTGCGGCCGCTGCAATCGTCTACTTCGGAAACCCCGCGTGGCACGCCGGGCCTCCGTCGACGCGCATCGAAGCCGCGTACTACTTCGACAACCACACGGCGCTCAACGCCACGACACCCTTCTCACACGAACCGGGACTGCCGGTGATGCTGACCTCCGATTCCAGCGCCGGCGAACAACCGGGCAATGAACCGCGCTAGCCTCTTTCTCGCGCCGCTGCTGGTCGCGGCGACGCTGACGCTGGCGAGCGCGAACTCATCGCGCGGCGCCGTCGACGCGCTCCTCTTCGAAGCGATGTCCGCTCCCGCGACCGTCTCGTATAGCGGGGTCGTTCAGTTCGTGCGCATCGGAAGCCGCCATGCGGAGGCTTCGGTCTACCGTGTCGAACATCGCGCCCCGAATTTAACGCGGCGCACGTACACCGCGCCTTCGGCCATCTCGGGCGACGCCATCGTATCGAAGGGTGACGTTACGTTCTCTATCGACCCCAAGCACCGGCGCATCGTGGAAGCGCGTAACGATGCCCTCGATGACCGGGCGGCGTGGCGCGACAATTACGCGCTGATGCGCCAGAACTATCGTGCGATCGAACAGGGCGCCGAAAGCTTCGACGGGCGTCCGACCGTCGACGTGCTTTTGATCAACAGGTACAGCCACCGGCCGGCGCTGCTCGTGCGCATCGACCGCGAGAGCAAGATCGTGCTCGACCAGCAAGAGTTCGGAACCGACGGTTCCTTGGTCAGCGACCTGCGGTTCGAAGCGGTGCGGTACACGCCGGCGATTCCCTCGGGCGATTTCAATCTTCCCAAGGCGTATGCGGTGGTTCCCGGCCCGACGTTTGCCGAGCCTTCGGAAGACCCCGAGCGCGTGGCGCGCAACGCCGGTTTTGCCGCTCGCGAACCACGTTCGCTCCCCGACGGTTTCGAAGCGGTCGAGGGTAACATCATCGAGTTCAAGGGTGTGCGTACGCTGCACGTACTCTACTCCGACGGAATTCGAACGGTATCGCTCTTCGAGAACTCGCGACCGACGATCTTGGACATGACCCAGCTCGAGCCCGAACCGCTCAACATCGGCGGCCGCAACGGCGAATACGCCGAGGACGGAGCGACGTCGCTCCTTTCGTGGTCGGACGGCACGCTGCACTACGCGCTGGTCAGCGACTTGCAGCTCTCCGATTTACGGCGCATCGCTTCGGCAATCGCTCCCTAACCTAAGGCAAAAATTAAAGAGGCCTCGCCATTGCGGCGAGGCCTCTTTTCGTTTTCGATCGCCGTCGAGTTCTAGAGCTTGATGTTGGCCGTTATGTAGAACTGGATCGGCGTCTTGGTCGAGGAGTTCAGTGCGGAGACGAGAGCCGGGCCGAAGTTCGGTTCGTACGGGAACTTTCGGAACGGCTGGATCCGTGAACCGGGGTAACCGGGCGGATTGATCACCGCGCCGGGCGTTCCGTAGGGAGCCACCGGATAGATCGTGCCGCCAACGTTGTTGTACGCGCAGATGTTGCCGTCGCTAAACGTCCACGGAGTTTGCGACCCGCCCCAGCAGTAGTTGACGATGTTCACCAGCGAACCAACCACCGTGATCCGCGGGCTCACGTCGTAGGACATCTGCAGGTTGGCGATGACTTCGTTGGGCTGGGTATACGCGCCGATGCCGTCGTACGCTCCCGTAAACGGATTGGGAATAAACACGACATTCGGACAACCCGTAGCATTGTACCGGTCCCCTACCAAAGGCTTGCCGCAGCCGCTGGCCGGGTCGATGCCGGCTTCGGCAATCGGTTCACCGTACTTGCCGCCGCCCTGGAACTGCACGGACGGCGTGACGGCATACCGATGATGCCGGTAGTTGAGAAGCAACGTGCCGACGTATGGCGAGCCGAAGCCTTGCGCCGCTAAACCCAAGGCGCCCGGGAAGGTATCGTACGTCGGAAACGCCTGGGCGGTATCGACCAGCGCTTGCGGTGCTTGATCCCAATACGGATTGGCGATCCAGCCCGACTTACAGCCGCCGCCGGGAAGGCCCGGCTTAGGAACACCTTTGCCGTTGTAGCAGGCATTAGCGGGTAGTCCGTTGGTCGTGGTTCCGCCGCACATCGTGTTGGACGGGCCCGGGTGGTTCGCACAGTACTTGGTGTAGGCGTTATATTGCGCGATCGAGTTATTGATCGGCCCGAGCACCGTCGTTCCCGAGGCGCCCGCCGCGATCGGGCCGTACCGGATATATGAGTTGGTGTAGGCAAAGGAGAGCAATCCCGAGAGGCCGTCGCGCGAAAAGTCGCCTTTTTGCATCTGGAACTCGACGCCTTCGCTCCTTTGGCTTCCAACGTTGAGACCCGAGACGAAGCCCTGAATTGGATTGAGGAAGAACTGCTGAATCTGATTCTGCGTCTGCCGCAAGAACGGCGTCAGCTTGAACGAGAGATCCGTGTTCTTAAAGTGATGCTCCCAGGAGAGGTCGTAGTTGATCGAGGTCGGCGGCTGAATTGGATAGCCCGGCGTGTTGCGTCCAAAGGCTAAGAAGTGCGACCCGATATAGTCGGCCAAATCTTCTTGGCGCGTGTTGTACTGTTCGAACGCGGTGTTTGGGGCTTCCGTATACCGCCCGTAGGAGAAGCGAAATACGTCGTTGGGATTCGAGGTGTACGTACCGCTGATGCGTGGCTGGTAGATATTGAAGGTATAGGACTGCGACGGTACGTTTTGGACGTTGGCGGCGTGCGAACCCGAAGGGCAGGTCTGCCCGGGACTCGGATTCTCTGAAGGCGCCCCCGTCTGGTTGTTGACGCAGTTGTCGAGATTGTAGGCCTTGAACCAGAAGGCGCGCGCTGCCGCCGACCCGCCCAGCGGTGGGACGAGGGTGTTCTGCCCGACGAAACCGTAGCTGTCGAGACGAATACCCGCGTTGATTAGCCACTTGTCCGTCGGCCGATATTGATCCGTAATCGCGGCGGAATAAAACGTGGGTACCGTACCGCTATAGGTGCCGGCAAGGCCGTTTTCCGCGATCATATAGGTGCAAGAGTTACCGAATTGCGGCTTGCCCGGAATCGCGCAGCTGCCCACCGGCGAACTCACGTTATATCCTGGGCCCAGGGAGATCGTGTTATCGTGACAGTTCACGACCCCTGAGCCGCTTCCGTACGGTGCGAAACAGTAGCCGCCGTATGGATTGTTGGCATTCACGAGGACGGCCTCGTTGCCGTTGACGCCGTAAAAGCCATTGTTGTCGCGCACGATATTTGCGCTCGTGTACGATCCTTCAACGCTAAACAAGTTCTGCGGGTTGATCTGGTCCTGAAACTCGGCGCTGAAGCCGCGGGTGTGCGTATTCAATTCGTAGTCGGGGGCGTCGGGACAGACGAAATTACAGAAGCTCGTGCTATACGGTCCATTGAGGAACCAATCGCTGTAGAAGGTATAGCCGTATAACCGCAAGTACGCCGTCGAACCGAAGTTCTTAGTGTACTGCACTTTTACGATGGCCGTGTCGTTATACGAGTTGTCGCGCGCCGCCGATGGAATCGCGTTGGGATCGGACGGCGAGCCGGTGTTGGTTCCACTAGGGAACGTATAGGGCCGGACGCAATTGGATAGGGTATTAAGCTGCGCCGCGTTGTACGTGCCGCCAATGGACTGATTGCAGCCCCACGAGTAAGTGTTGAGCCAAGTCACCGGCAGCGACGTGCCATAGGGGACGCTGCCGCCGCTGAAGAGCGAGTTGATCTCCCCATTAATCAGATTCATGCACGCCGTTCCGCTCTGCGCGGCAGCACCCGAGCAGAACGGAGAAGCCACGTCGTTGCCGGAGAGATAGATCTGGTTTTTGAGCGCTTCGTCGGTGTAAAGAATCTGGATGTCGTCGCGGCCGGCGTCGTGGTGATGCGGAATGCCGATGTGTACGTTGGCGACGATGTTGCGCGCGTAAATCGTCGCGAAGTTGGCATAGTTGCCGGCGGGGCCCAAGGGAAAATAGCTATTGCCCGTACCGCCGAAGTAGAGCGACCAGCCGGGAGCGAACGGATTTCCATAGGGTCCGCCGACGATGCCCAGCGGCGGCCCGAGCCAGTTGTCGTACTCGGAGCCGTTGTTACTGTTGACGTAGTTCGCTGCCTGATTCGCACCGGCAATGCCGATGTAGTACGAGAAGAGGCGGTCGGGCGTGGCGCCCCCGATTTCGATCGAGGCGCGATGATAAAAGGTCGGAACGCCGATCCCTAACGACCCCGTTGCGAAGCCTGGATACGTTCCGGTCTTAATGACCTGATTGATAAAGCCGGAAAGACCTTGGCCTTCGGAGTTGGCCGGGTTCGCGCCGGTATAGACTTGAACTTCGGCGTTCCCCAGCGAAGAGGCCGAGCTCGACGCGTAGTTGTCGAACGAACGATTGACGGGAACGCCGTCGAATTCGTAGCCGACCTGGTCGTAATCGCCGCCGCGAATGTTGATCGTGGCGTAGTATCCCGTTTGGTTGGGGATGACGTAGGCACCCGGAACCGTCGAGATCGCCGAGTAGGCCTGATTGATCAGTCCGCCGCCGCCCAGCGCGGCCGTCGCGGCCTGCGTCGAGGCGTTAATCGAATAGACGTCGGCGGTGGTTCCGGATTTGACGAGCGAGCCGGCTGCCGTTGACGTCACGTGCGCGATCGTGCGAAGCGCCTTCGGTATGCGCATTGAAACGATCTGCACCGTGTCGGCGAAGACGATTTCACCGGGAACGCTGGTCGATTGATAACCGCTCTTCGATGCGGTCACCGTATATGTATCCGGAGCAAGCGTCAGGAAAGAAAAATGCCCCGCGGCATCGGTCGTGACGGTGGCCGATTGCGAGGGGCTTGTAGCGGTGACTTCTGCTCCCGCGATGGGAGCCGACGTTTCGGCGTCGAGGACCGTACCAGTCAGACCGCCCGTAACGCCTGCCAGTGCCCAGGTTTCCTGGCAAACGAACGCAACGAGCAGCACGAACGCCGTGGCGAGATGCCGGAGCGATCTCTTCATGATTCGTATCTCCTCGAGTTTTCAAATTTTGCATACGGGAATTGCCAATGCGGCGTACCCGTTGCTTAATCGAGGCTACTTCTCAGGGCTCGCTCAGCTTCCTTGAGCGAGCGCGAGGCCATCGAGCACCGCTCGCGCTCGCGCGGGAATCGCGCTCGCTTCGGCAGCGCTCGGGGGCGGCACGCTGCTTCGATCGGCTACCGTTGCGATTGCAGCGATCGAGTTCTCGATTGCCTCAAGACCATAGCCGCCCTCGAGAAAGTAGGCGACGCGGCCGCGGCAGTACTCATCGGCAACGCGGCGGATGGCCGCGGCAAGCGGACCGGCCGCCTCGACACCGACGCCAAGGTCCCCGACCTCGTCGCCGGCGACGTAGTCGAACCCGGCGCTGACCAGCACCGCGTCGGGACGGGCGGTCCGCGCGACGAGCGGGAGCAGGCGTTCCCAGACGGCGATGAAGCCCTCGGTCGAAACTCCGTCAACCGGAAGGGGAACGTTGGCGACTAGATCGTCACCGATCAAATAGCTGCGCGTACCGGTTCCAGGATAGGCCGGATGAGCGTGCGTCGAGCAGTACGAAAGCCCGCCGCCGGCAACGGCTTCCGTTCCGTTGCCATGGTGATAGTCGAAGTCCACGACCAATATGCGCCCGCCGTAGGTTGCCTGGAGCGCGCGCGCGGCAACGGCCACGTTGTTGAAGAGGCAAAAACCCATGCCGCGATCCGGTTCGGCGTGATGACCGGGTGGCCGAACGAGCGCAAAGACGCTTTCGCCACTCGAGTATGCGTGCTCGGCAGCAACGATCGCGCCGCCCGCCGCACGCCGCGCGGCGCGCCACGAGCCGGAGTCTACGATGGTGTCGCCGGTGGAAAGGTACCGCGCGCTCGTTAGGCCGGCCGTCTCTCGTTCGACAAGCTCGACGTAAGAACGAGTGTGTACGCGTTCGAGTTCGTCATCGGAGGCATCGCGAGCCGCGATCGTATCGGCGAGTACGCCGCGTCGTGCCAGGCCGGCGGCGACGGCGGACACGCGGTCGGGACGTTCGGGATGCGCTACGCCGCGCAGATGCGCGGCGTAGAGTGCGTCGGTGACGAACCTCAGCCGTGCTTAGAATGACACGACTGCGCCGCGGCTTGCTGAACCGTCGTGTAATCCTTCGTCCCCTTCTTCATCATCGGGAGGAGCCGCTTGTAGGTTGCCTGCGCCTTGGCGCACTGATTCGAGCCGGCGTACGACTTGGCGGCCATGTAGAGCAGCGCCGGGTTGGCGTTGAGATAGCCCTTCGCCGCCTTATCGAGGGCATCGAAGATCTGCGCCGCCTCTTTGTAGTTACGCAGCTCGAAGTCGGCGCCGGCTACGCACGAGAGCGTGGCCGGCGAGCGCTGAATCTCGAAGCTCTTGCCGCAGGCATCGCGCGCGCCCGAGTAGTCGTGGACTCGCGAATAAGCTTGGCCCAACAGCGCAAAGCCCTGCGCGTCGGGAGAGATCTGCGTGTATTTCTTGAGATAATTCACGCTGTCGTTCAGTCGCCCCATCTGCATGGAAGCTTCACCGATGCCCATCAGCGCACCCGGCGTTGACGGATCGAGTGCCAGGGCGGCTTGCCACTGTGCGACGGCTTTGTCGTACTGACGTTGCGTCGCGAAATAATCGCCGTAGGCAACGAAGCCCGCCGGGACTTTCGGATACTGCGTGACGATCTGTTGCAGGATCGCGGCGCCCTGCGCGTCTTTCTTCTCCGTGATGAAATAGCTCGCCTTACGAATGAGAATCACGACCTTCTCGTCGTCAGTCGGTGCCGCGACGACGGCGTCGTCGTAGGCAGCCGACGTTTTGACGTCGTCGTGCTGGCGGCCGTAAAGATCGGCCTTCAGGACGAGCGCCTGAACGTTTCGCGGGTCAACCGCTAGGGCGCGGCCGATTGTCTGCACGGCCATCGGAATGTTATCTTGCTGCGCGTAGGTGGTGGCGATCTGAAAAATCGGTGCCGTGTCTTTCGGATTGAGGGCCAGCGCCGCTTCGAACGATGCGCGCGCATCGTCGAAATGCTGCTCCGCGGCATAGACCGCACCCAACGTCATCAGCGCCCCGGGATCGGTCTTATTGAAGGTCACCGCGCGTTTGGCAATACGCTCGGCGTCGTTGTAGCGCCCGGTCTTGAGGTAGACGTCGGCCAGCTGCGCGAGTACGCCCAGGTTGGTTGGGTCCAGGTTCGAGGCTTGCTCGAGATCGTAGGTTGCCACGGCGGCGTTGCCCATCTGCTCTTGCGCCAAGCCGTCGTAGTAGTAGACCTGCACGGTCTTGTTCCCAAGCTGCAATAAGTGCTGCGTATACTGCAGCGTAATGTCGGGCCGGTTGACCTGCAGATATTGCGCCGCGAGCTGAGCCATGGCCATCTGGTCGCTCGGGTTTGCCTTCAGCTTTGCGATGAGACGCGGAATCGCGACGTTCGGCGGCTCGGGACTGGCCGTCGGCAGTGCCGACGGCGCCGGCGAGGGACTCGGCGAGGCTTTCTTTCCCCCGCCAAAGAGCCCGGCTTGCGCCGTTGGCGTCGTGGCCGCGACGCCCACGATAAAAGCGAGCACGATCAGCGCGATAAGCGAAATTCGTTTCAAGAGACCTGTCCTTTAGATGATTCGATCATTTTCGTTAACTCCGGCACGATGCGAAACGCGTCGCCGACCACGAGCAAATCGGAAAACTCGGCAATTGGCGCAGACGCGTCCTTGTTGATGGCGACGATGGTGCCGGAGGACCGCATGCCGACCTTATGTTGGATGGCGCCGGAGATACCGACGGCAATGTACACATTCGGCGTCACCGTCTTGCCGGTTTGACCGATCTGCAAGTTGTAAGGGACCCATCCGGCATCGGCCGCCGCTCGCGATGCGCCGACGGCGCCACCAAGCGCACGGGCTAATGGCTTCAACAATGTATCGAAGGGTTCCGGCCCGCCGAGCCCGCGCCCGCCGGCAATAACCACCGGCGCTTCCTCGAGTGCTAGCTCGCCGGCGCCCTCTTCGACGTCACGCTCGACGCGCGCAGCGTACTCTTTGGCCGGCTTCTCGAGCGGCCGGATCTCGGCGCCGGCGCCCCCAGTCGCCGCGGTAAAGGCGTTTGGGCGGACGGTCGCTACGCCGTACTCGCCCGGGCGCAGCGCGCACTCGGTTACCATCGCGCCGCCCAGCTTGGGCGAAACGCAGATCACCTCACCGCCCTCGACGCGCACGTCAACCACGTCGGCCACGATCCCGGCGCCGAGGCGCGCGAGGATGCGGCCGGCGACGTCCCGGCCGGAAAGCGTATTAGGAATGAGCAGCAATGACGGCCCGGCGCTCTGCGCCGCGGTTTGCAGATAGTCGACGACCGGATCGAGGACGAAAGCGTCGACCGCCGGATCTTCGTTGACGTAGATCGCATCCAACGGATACTCGCGCAGGCGTTCTCCCAGTTCCGCCGCGCCAGGGCCCAGCACGACTGCGGTGGCCTTCCCGCCGAGCGCATCGGCGATTCGCCGGGCCTCGCTCGCTAGCTCGAACGTTACCTTGCGCGTGGCGCCTTGGCGATGCTCGACGTAAACCAGAACGTTTTTCACGATGCTGCCCTCAGACCAGTCGCTTCTCTTGAAGAAATTCGAAGATCGCCTGCGCGCCGGCAGCTCCGTCGGTGGCTTCGACCGTTCTGCCCTTCCCGCGGACCGGCGGCGGCGCGAAACTGCGCAGCTCCGTCTTCGAGCCCTGCGCGCCGACGGGTTGCTCGAGGCCGAGCTCGCCGGCAGAGAGCGTGGCGATGCTCTTTTTCTTGGCGCCCATGATGCCTTTGAGCGATGCATAGCGCGGCTCGCCGAAGGTGAGCGCCGTGGTGAGCATGAGCGGCAGCGGGGCTCGCACGATCTGATAGCCGGCATCCGTCTCGCGTTCCACCTCGAGGCTCGTGCCGTCGATCTCGACCTTACGCGCGTTGGTAACACAGGGAAGGCCGAGGTGCTCGCCAAGCGCGGCCGGCACGGCGCCGGTGCTGCTGTCGTCGGTCAATCCGCCGACGACGAGCAAATCGAAGTCGAGGCTGCGCAGTGCCGCTGCCATGGCGTACGCAGTCGCCCAAACGTCGCTGCCTTCGAGCGTCGCGTCGGTTAGCAACACGGCGTCGTCCGCACCCATGGCTAGCGCCTTACGCAGGGTCTCTTTCAGACTCTCGGGTGCCATCGAAAACACCGTAACGCGCGAGTCGCCGCCGGCGCGTTCCTTCAGTTGAAGGCCGGCCTCGAGCGCGTACTCGTCGTAAGGATTGAGAACCGTCTCTACGCCGGTGCGCACCAGGCGTTTAGTCTGCGGATCGATGCGCTTCTCCGCATTCGGATCCGGAACGAGTTTAACAGTCACCACGATCTTCACGTGGTTCTAGCGACCTCCGTCGGAAAGGGCGGGGGAGGAAAGAACTGGGGCACCTTGGTTATCTCTGCCCGCCGGACCTGCCGCCGTGCTGAAGGTCGCACCCGCCGCGCTGCGAACCGGCCAAGATGCCGCGCCTGATCCCTGCCCTGCTTTGCTGCGCCCTGCTGGCGCCCTCCGCTGCCGGCGCCCAAAACGCCACACAGCAAGCGCTGTACGCGACCGAGCGGCAGCCAGTCACACTTTTCGTCGACGCCTCGCGCGCAGCGGAGGGGCTGATGTTCGTGCGCGAGCGCATCCCGGCCGCACCCGGCGACTTCACTATCGTCTATCCAAAGTGGATTCCGGGCGAGCACGGGCCAACGGGACCGCTGAACGACCTCGCCGAGTTGCGCGTCTCCGCCAATGGCTCGCCGTTGGAGTGGCATCGCGACGCGACCGATCTCTACGCCTTTCACCTAGCCGTGCCGCCGGGCGCGACCGGCGTCGACGTCAGCTTTACGGTATTGATGAACGCGCCCGGCGATCATATGTCGTCCCACTCCCTTGCGGTCGTGAATTGGAATCGCGCGCTGCTCTATCAGGAAGGCATCGAATCGCGCCATTACTTCGTCAAGCCGGCGATAGCTCTCCCCGCCGGATGGGACTATGCCACCGCACTGCGCGGTGCGTCGCGCAATGGCGACCGCGTCGATTTCAACGTTACGCCGCTCGAGATGCTGGTGGATTCGCCGCTCGACATGGGAGCCTTCGTACGGAAATGGGATCTGTGGCGTGACGGCGCAGCATTCGTGCAACTCGACGCCTTCGCCGACTATCCGCAAAACCTCGACATCCCCGCCAAGCTGCTCGACGCGTACCGCCGCGTGCCGGCGGAGGCCTTCGCCCTCTACGGCTCGCGGCATTTCGAAGATTATCACGCCTTGTTGACGCTCAGCGATACAGTGGAGTTCCAAGGCATCGAGCATCATCAATCGAGCGACAATCGCGCGCCCGACGACTTTCTGACCGATCCGGCCGACTCGATCACGGACGGGGATCTCGTCACGCACGAGTTCTCGCACTCGTGGAACGGCAAGTACCGCCGCCCGGCCGATCTGACGACGCCCAACTTTCAAGTCCCACAGAAGACCGATCTGCTTTGGGTCTACGAAGGCATGAATCAATATCTCGGCGACCTGCTCTCGTTTCGGTCGGCAATTCGCGAGCCCAGCCAATATCCGGAGTATATGGCGACGGTCTACGCCGACATGGATTACGAAACGGGGCGCGCCACGACGCCGCTGATCGACGTGACGACGGGAGCGCCGTATTACTACGTCACTCGCGGCGATTACGAACACATTCGCCGCGGCTCGGGAGATTTTTACACCGAAGGCGAGCTGGTGTGGCTCGACGTCGATACGATTATTCGTCAGCGCTCCAACGGCGCTCGCTCGATTGAAGACTTTCTACACCGCTTCACCCAGCCGTCGACGACCGGGCCGATGGTCGAGACTTACACGCGCGACGACGTCGAGCGGCTGCTCAACGACGTCGAGCCTTACGACTGGCATTCGTTCTTCGAAACCTACGTTTATCACGTTGCGCCGCATCCGCCGAACGACGAATTTTCGCGCGCCGGTTGGCGACTCGTCTACACAAGCCAACCGAACGTTTTCCTTGCCGGAAGGCCGCCGAACGATCGCGACGTGACCGGATGGTACTCCTACGGTGCGAACCTCTCCGCCGACGGCACCGTACGGGACGTGCGTGGAAATTCGCCGGCATGGAAGGCCGGTTTGGCTCCTGCGATGCGCGTCGTCGCCGTCGAGGGCCAGCAGTTCTCGCCCGAGGTGATGAAGTACGCGGTGGAGCGCGCGCAGCACCGGTCCGAGCCGATCTCGCTGATCGTGACGCAAACCGGCTGGTACCGGACGCTCTCGCTCGACTATCACGACGGAATGCGCTATCCGCACCTCGAGCGCGTCGCCGGAACCACCGACATGCTTGCGTTGATCGCCGCACCCCACGCAACGGAACCAGTCAACCGCAAGCCGAAGCCCACCTCACGGAGGTAGCACAGATGCTTCGTTCACGGATTCTCCTCACCGCACTCGCGTTTGCGGCGCTCACCGCGATCGGATCGGCCGCGCCGGCACCCACGATCGTAACGCCGGAGACGGCCAAGTGGGGACCCGCTCCGGGATTTGCGGGGTGGGAGATGGCGCCCGTCGTCGGTGACCCGTCCATAGCCGGCGCGTATTACGCCTATCTCTTAAAAGTGCCCGACGGCGGTAAAGCGATGCCGCACGAGCACGGTTCCGCGGAAACCGTCGTCGTAATCAGCGGCACGTTGATGGTCGGATTGGGTGACACGATGGATACGGCGAAGATGATGCCGCTTGGCGTGGGAAGTGTTGTATCGGTTCCGGCGGGCGTACATCATTACGCTATGGCCAAAGGTCCGACGGTGATCGAGATTAGCGGCATCGGCCCCGATTCAACGACGATGCTTCACCCATAAATCGTTTCGCGCGCGCCGGATCGCTTGCCGCCGCACTCGTGCTCGGCGGCTGCGGCGTCACGCGTACCGGCGCGCCGCTCGTCCCGCTTGCCGTCAACTCGGTTTCTCGAGGCTTGAGTGCGCACGCGGTCATCGGCTTTAGCGTCGACACGCCGAAGCGCGCGGCCACCGCCGCCGAACAAGGAATAGACACGACGATCCTTTACGGCGGTTCGCCCGCACCGGGCAGCGCGCTGGAGCGGGCCTTGAGCGCGCGGGGAATCACCGTCGTCGATGCCGGCATATCGGGAGTGCTCTTCCTCTGGGAGTGCCACCGCACGCATACCGTCGCTCCGCCGCCGAAGAGCTACGGCTACAATTCTTACTGCCGGACCGACGAAAATCCAAAAATCAACTCCGACGCAGTGGCGCTGCGCTATGTCAACGCCATTCTGCGACGCGACGCGCACCGGCCGTACGTTGTCGGCCATTGGGTGCTCGACGATTGGGCCTGGTGGGATCCCGGGAGCGGCCGCGTTCTGCTGCAAAAAATTCACGATGCAATTGCACGCAAGAATCCCGGCTTGCCGGCCATCTGCGGCTTTGGCGGCGGCGTCACCAAGCCGGGAAGAATTGGTTGGGATCCCGGCACTGCCGCAAACTACTCGAAGGGCGGCTGCGATATCGTCGGGTGGTACAACTACTCACCGTTCGGGCGACGGCATCCGTCGGACGGTAAGGATCTCGACTGGAAGATGACGCACCTGCTTCCGGCAATGGCGCACAGTTTAAAGAAACGCGGTTGGGATCTCGCTTACACGCCGTTGTACGGCATCGGTCAGGCGTGGGCGGGCTCTTACGATAAGCACTTCTTTCAGCCGGGCCTGACGCGCGGAGAGATGCTGGCGCAGGCGAGAGCCTTTTGCGGCTTTGGGGCGACCTATGTCGGCTGGTACGCCTGGGACGATAGCGGCGATAACGCCCAAACGCAAACGCCAAACAACTCGCCGGTGATTAGTGCCGGCATTGCAGCCGGCATCTCGGCTTGCCGATCGATATGGAAGGTCGTGCGATGAAAACATGTCTCGTTGCATTGTGCCTGCTGGCCGTATCGGGCTGCAGCGGAAATATGGGGCCTTCGCTGGCGACCGGCGCCGCAAGTACCGCCCCCGTCAACGAGGCTTCGCGACGCGCTCACGAAAGCGTCCTCTATAGTTTCGGCGGCAACGACGGTGCGGCACCGATCAACGGAATGATCTCAGACCACCACGGCGGTTTCTACGGCACGACTCTCTTCGGCGGGGCCGCCGGCGGCGGTGAAATCTTCGCGTTTTCGCCGGCCGGCACGGGTTACGCCCTGAGCACACTATACAGTTTCGCCGGAGGTAACGACGGCGCAAAACCTTGGGGAATCACCGAACGCAACGGTGCGCTCTTCGGCTCCACATTTGGTGGAGGCGGCAACGGAAACGGCGGGGCCGGTTGGGGCACCGTCTTCGAACTGTCACCAACGAAGCACGGCTTGCAAGAAAACATACTTCATAGGTTTGCGGGCGAGCCGGACGGCGGGGAGGCGATCGGTCCGGTCGTCTTAGATCGGAAGGGCAATATCTACGGCATCACCGGATTCGGGGGCGCCTACAACCGCGGTGCGGTATTTGAAGTCTCGCCGAACGGCACCGGTTATTCCGAAAGAGTTCTGTACAGCTTTCCGGGCGGTGCGGGCGGCGAGGAGCCGCAAGCCGGCGTTACGATCGACAAACACGACGTTATTTACGGAACGACGATGTACGGCGGAAACTATCTCGGCTATTGCAGCGGCGGCGGCTGCGGAACGGTCTTCAAATTAACGCCCGGCCCCTCGGGATACACGGAGAGCATCGCGTACGCCTTCCAAGGCTCCGACGGCAACCTCCCGTACGGCGTGCCCACGATCGACGAAAAGAGCGGCGCGATTTACGGAACCACGTACTGGGGCGGCTCGCACGGTGATGGTGCGGCATATAAACTCACGCCTCACGGAACGACCTATACCGCAACGGTATTGCACAGCTTCGCAGGCAACGCCGACGGGTTCTTACCTGAGGGCCAACTGCTGCTCGGATCCGACGGAACGCTGTACGGAACGGCAGCGCTGGGTGGCGGCGGTTGCCACGGAATCGGCTGCGGCGTGGTCTTCGCCATCAAACCACAGCAAAAAGGATATGCACTTCGAGTTCTCACAGACTTCCGGCGTCCCGTCAGAGGCGCCGAGCCGGAGCAGACCAATCTCGTTACCGACCCGAGCGGTGCGCTCTACGGAACGACCCGCTCGGGGAACGAAGACGGGCTGCAGCGATGGGGGCCCCGGCG
>Ga0265338_10001336_pt1 | contig 40215 bp, 32 predicted proteins | sample 42126metaG_FD_193579 | JGI IMG/M metagenome (GOLD analysis project Ga0265338, IMG submission 193579) | Rhizosphere microbial communities from Carex aquatilis grown in University of Washington, Seatle, WA, United States - 4-21-26 metaG | ecosystem: Host-associated > Plants > Roots > Rhizosphere... | reverse complement strand
CCGGTGACCCCCCCAAGCACGGGGGAGTCCCTCCCCCATAGCCCCCTCGCCGGGGCGGGGCCCCGGGACGGCGCCTTCGACGCCGACCCGACGCACCCGTTCGGCATCATCATTGACGCGTCGCCGGCCGCCGCCTACCGCGGCGAGACCAGCCGCATGCTCGCGGACGTGCGCCAGTGGCTCACCGAGGGCTGGCGGGTGGTGCTGGTCACCGAGGGGCACGGGCCGGCCAAGCGGCTGGCCGAGGTGCTGCGCGGCGAGGGGTTCGGCGCCCGCGAGGGCGACCTTGACGGCCCGCCCGAGGCGGGCGTGCCCTACGTGGCGACGGGCGAGCTGCAGCAGGGGTTCAGCTGGCCCGCGGTGCGGCTCGCGGTGCTCACCGAGGCCGACTTCGCGGCCCGCGGCGCATCCCGGCCGAGCACCCGCGACGAGCGGCGGATGCCGTCCGCCCGGCGGCGCGGCGGGGTGGACCCGCTGCAGCTCAAGCCGGGTGACTACGTGGTCCACGAGCAGCACGGGGTGGGCCGCTTCGTCGAGCTGACCTCGCGCACGGCGGCCGGGGCGACCCGCGACTACCTGGTGCTCGAGTACGCGCCAGGCAAGCGCGGCCACCCGGCCGACCGGCTGTACGTGCCGACCGACCAGCTTGACGAGGTGACCAAGTACGCCGGCGGCGAGGCGCCGGCGCTGCACCGGCTCGGCGGCGCGGACTGGGCCAAGACCAAGGGCCGGGCGCGCAAGGCGGTCCGCGAGATCGCGGCCGAGCTGATCCGGCTGTATTCCGCCCGGATGGCCTCGCCGGGGCACGCGTTCGGGCCGGACACGCCGTGGCAGCGGGAGCTTGAGGACGCCTTCCCCTACGTGGAGACGCCGGACCAGCTCATGGCCATCGACGAGGTCAAGCTCGACATGGAGAAGCCGGTCCCGATGGACCGGCTGATCTGCGGCGACGTGGGCTACGGGAAGACCGAGATCGCGGTCAGGGCCGCGTTCAAGGCGGTGCAGGACGGCAAGCAGGTCGCGGTGCTCGTGCCCACCACCATCCTCGCGCAGCAGCACTTCAACACTTTTTCCGAACGGTACTCGGCTTTCCCGGTCACCGTGAAGCCGATGTCCAGGTTCCAGACCGCCGGGGAGGTGGCGGAGACCCAGCGCGGCCTGGCCGACGGCACCGTCGACGTGGTGATCGGCACCCACCGGCTGCTGTCGCCGGAGACCCGGTTCAAGCAGCTCGGCCTGGTGGTGATCGACGAGGAGCAGCGGTTCGGGGTCGAGCACAAGGAGTACCTGAAGCGGCTGCGGACCGAGGTGGACGTGCTCGCGATGTCCGCCACCCCGATCCCGCGCACGCTGGAGATGGGGGTGGCGGGCATCCGCGAGATGTCTACCATCCTGACCCCGCCGGAGGAGCGGCACCCGGTGCTCACCTTCGTCGGTGCCTACGACGAGAAGCAGATCACCGCGGCCGTCCGGCGCGAGCTGCTGCGCGACGGCCAGGTGTTCTTCGTGCACAACCGGGTGCAGTCGATCAAGAAGGTCGCCGCCCGGATCGGCGAGCTGGTGCCGGAAGCGCGGATCGCGGTCGCGCACGGGCAGATGAACGAGCACGAGCTCGAGCGGGTCATGATCGGCTTCTGGGACCGGGAGTTCGACGTGCTGGTCGCGACGACCATCGTCGAGTCCGGCCTGGACATCCCCAACGCGAACACGCTGATCGTGGACCGGGCCGACGCGCAGGGACTGTCCCAGCTCCACCAGCTCCGCGGCCGGGTCGGCCGCAGCCGGGAGCGGGCCTACGCGTACTTCCTCTACCCGGCCGAGAAGCCGCTGACCGAGACCGCCCACGAGCGGCTGGCGACGGTGGCGCAGCACACCGAGATCGGCGCCGGCATGTACGTGGCGCTCAAGGACCTGGAGATCCGCGGTGCGGGCAACCTGCTCGGCGGCGAGCAGTCGGGCCACATCGCCGGCGTCGGCTTCGACCTCTACATCCGGATGATCGGCGAGGCGGTGCGCGAGCTGAAGGAGGACGCGCCCGCCGAGCGGCCTGAGGTCCGGGTCGAGCTGCCGGTCAACGCGCACATACCGCACGACTACATCCCGGGCGAGCGGCTGCGGCTCGCGGCCTACACCTCGATCGCCGCCATCGACTCCGAGGACGACGTGGCCGCCGTCCGTGACGAGCTGCGCGACCGCTACGGTGAGCTGCCGGTGCCGGTGGTCACGCTGCTTGACGTGGCCCGGCTGCGGTCGTCGGCCCGGCGGGCCGGGCTGACCGATATCACCCTGCAGGGCTCGCACGTGCGGTTTGCCCCGGTGGAGCTGCCTGATTCGCGTACGGTGCGGGTTCAGCGGCTATACCCCAAGACGCTGCTCAAGCCCGCGGTGCGTACCATGCTGGTACCGGTGCCGAAAGCCGGAGCCTCGAGCGGGGGCTTCGGCGGGACGCCGCTGCGCGACACCGAGCTGCTGGCCTGGTGCGCGGAGGTCGTCAGTTCGGTACTGTCCGAGTCGTAAAGTTACTGCCGTGGCTGACGTTTCACGCTTGAAGGGGTTGCCGGTGTCTCGCAGGGGTCATCTTGTAAAAAGGGGCCGCCGGGTGGCCGTCCTCGGTGCCGTCGGCCTTGGCGCCTGCGCGCTGCTCGCCGCCTGTTCCCCGGTGAAGGTGGGCGCGGCGGCGACCGTCGGCAGCCAGCGGATCACCTCCTCCGCGCTCGACACGCAGGTATCCAACCTGCAGGCGGCGGCCAAGCCGTACGGCAGCAGCCTCCCGATCACCACGGCCGAGATGCCGCGTGAAGTGCTGTCCTGGATGATCAGGTTCTCGGTGATGGACCAGATAGCGGCATCCAAGGGCATCAGCGTCACCCAGGCGCAGGCGGCGCAGGGCCTTTCCTCGCTGTCCGCGGTGGCTAGCAGCAACGGGTTCAGCAGCACGGCCGAGCTGCTGGTCGCCAACGGGGTGCCGCCGCAGATGTTCCAGCAGGTCGGCCGGTGGGAGGCGCAGCAGGACGCGTTCGCCCGGCAGCAGAACGGCGGCAAGGAGCCGACCTCGACGGCGCAGCAGAACGCGTTCAGCGCCTCGATCAACAAGGCTCAGTGCACCGCCGCCAAGTCGCTTAACATCCAGGTCAGCCCGCAGTTCGGCCGGTTCGACTACGACCCGAGCTCGTTCATGGTGGTGGCCGCGCCTGACACGCTGTCCCGGCCGGCGGGTGTTCCCTCGCCCGCGTCCACCCAGGGCCTCACCCCGGCGTGCTGACCGTCCTGCTGAGCAGCCCGCGGGTGGTCCCCGGGCTGCTCACCTGGCAGGCCTGGGCGGCCCTGCGCGAGGCGGCCCTGGTGCTCACCGAGGACGGCGGGCACCCGCTGGTCCCGGCCCTGGCCGCCGCGGGCGTGCCAGTTTCGGTGGCCGAGCTTCCCGCCGCCGCGGCGGCGAGCGCCGACGGCCCGGTGGTCTGGCTGGCGCCGCCCGGTGCCCCGGCCAGCATAGCCCGGCCGGACGCGCTCTCGGTGCCGCACCAGGTGCTTGACGGGGCACCCGACCTGCCCGGGGCGCACCTGCTCGACCTGGTGTCGATCATGGACACGCTGCGGGTGTCGTGCCCCTGGGACCGTGAGCAGACCCACCAGTCGCTGCTCAGGTACCTGCTCGAAGAGGCGTACGAGGCGGCCGAGACGATCGAGGACGGCGATCTGGCGGGGCTGCGCGAGGAGATCGGCGACGTCATGTTCCAGGCGTTCTTTCACGCCCGGATCGCCGCCGAGCGGCCCGCCGCGGACGGCGGGTTCACCATCGACGACGTAGCCGACACGCTGGCGGCCAAGCTGGTGCGGCGGCACCCGCACGTCTTCGGCTCCGTCTCGGTGTCGTCGGCGGCGGACGTCAACGCCAACTGGGAAGAGATCAAGCGGGCGGAGCGGGCGGCGAAGGCCGGGTCGGCCCCGGCCGGGAGCGGGACCGCCGCGCCCTCGGCACTGGACGGGGTGCCCTTCGGGCAGCCCGCGCTGTCGCTGGCGGCGCAGTTGCAAAGGCGGGCGGAGCGGGCCGGGATCGACGCTGGCGCGCCCGTCCCCGCGGATGGTGACACGAGCCTTGACGGCCCGCCCGCGCTGGCCGGCCAGCACCTCGGTGACCTGCTGATGGACCTGGTAGCGCGCGCCCGCCGGGCTGGCCTTGACCCGGAGCTTGAGCTGCGTGCCGCGGCCCGCCGCTTTGCCGCCGGGGTGCGCGAGCAGGAACGGCAGGCGTCGGCCCGCCAGTAGCCAGCCTCGGGCCGCGGGGACGCGCGGTTCCCGCTTAACTAGTCACTCGAATATAGATTCGAGTGATTAGTCCTCTGGCTGATTAGCCCGGATGACTTTTGACGGGGCCAGCGGTTCGGGTGAAACGATCGCTTTAGTCGCCTCTGCTTACGTTTCTGTGTGAAATGACCGCTTTCTGTGCACCGTTGTCACTGGCCGGTGCAGCCTGGCTGCCACCAAACAGCCACCGTTTTGGCTGCTCATGTCGCATATGGTGGCATCTCCGGCTCGGTTCCTGACAGGGGGTAATCGCTCAGGGTTCAACCGACCGGTGCGAAGGCCAGGGGGGCACGACTTCGTGCCGAAGCCGTCGTGACACATCGAGGGGTGGGGTTTGGTGTGTCTGGTATGTCTGATTCATCGTCTGTTGCCGCTACTATCAGTGACCGACCAAGCTGGATCGCCAGCCAGTCGGGCGCATGGGTGCGAAGTTACGTTCGACTGCTGGTGCTGGCCGACCTGTCGGTCGCGGTGGTGGCGGCGATCGCGGCCGTCTGGGTGCGCTTCGGCGGGCACCCGAATGACCGCTACCTGCTGCTCAGCCTGACGCTGCCCCTGCTGTGGACCCTCGCGGTCCGGGTGTTCGGCGGCTACGAGCGCCGGTACCTCGGCACCGGCTCTGATGAGTTCCGCCGGGTGCTCAACGCGGGGCTGTGCCTGACCGGGGCGCTCGCGCTCATCTCCTACGCGGTGAACAACGAGCTGTCCCGGGTCTACCTGCTGATCAGCATGCAGGTCATCGTGCTGCTCGACCTGGCGGTCAGGCTGGCGCTGCGCAAGCGGCTGCACCGGATGCGGGGCCGGGGCCGGTGCATGTCCACCGTCGTCGCCGTCGGCCACCAGGGGGCGGTCCGGCAACTGGTGAGCGAACTGCGCCGGGAGCCTTACCACGGCCTGGAGGTAGTCGCAGCCTGCTTGCCCGCCGACCCGGCCGGCCAGTCGGCGGTCAGCGACGTGGCCGGCGTCCCCGTCGTGGGCGACCTTGACGACGCCGCCACCGTGGTGCGCAACCTCAACGCCGGCACGGTGGCCGTCCTCTCCTGCCCGGAGATGGACGGCGTGAAGCTGCGGACGCTCGCCTGGGAACTGGAGAAGACCGGCACTGACCTGTGCGTCGCCCCGGCGCTGCTCGACGTGGCGGGGCCGCGCACGACGGTGCGGCCGACGGCCGGGCTGACCCTGCTGCACGTGGACCACCCGCAGCTAAGCGGCCCCCGGCAGGTGGTCAAGGACCTGTTCGACCGCTCCGCGGCGGCGGTCGGGCTGCTCTTCCTGGCGCCGCTGCTGGCCGTGATCGCGCTCGCCGTCCGGATGACCGACCACGGCCCGGCGCTGTTCACCCAGACCCGGGTGGGCAAGGGCGGCGAGCCGTTCACCATCTACAAGTTCCGCACCATGGTGGTAGACGCAGAGTCGCGGCTGGCCGAGGTCAGGGAGCAGAACGACTCCGACGGGGTGCTGTTCAAGATGCGCCGCGACCCGCGCATCACCGCGGTCGGCGCGCGGCTGCGCAAGTGGTCGCTGGACGAGCTGCCGCAGCTTTTCAACGTCCTGCGGGGCGAGATGTCGCTGGTGGGGCCGCGGCCCGCGCTGCCCGCGGAGACAGCGGTGTACGCCGACCACGTGCGCCGGCGGCTGGCGGTAAAGCCCGGGCTGACCGGGATGTGGCAGGTCAACGGGCGGTCGGACCTGACGTGGGAGGAGTCGGTGCGGCTGGACCTGCGCTACGTGGAGAACTGGTCGCTCGCGCTCGACCTGCAGATCTTGTGGAAAACCATCTCAGTGATATTCAGGGGGGCCGGTGCCTACTAACCGGGGGAATTCAGATGTCATCGATCTCGATGCCACCAGGCTGCTGCGGCAGGCCGCCAACGGCGACCGGCAGGCCTGGGAGCGCCTGGTCGACAAGTACGGCCGGCTGATCTGGTCCATCACGCGGGACTTCAAGCTGGTGGAGAGCGACGCGGCCGACGTGTTCCAGACGACCTGGATGCGGCTCATCGAGCACGTCGACCGGATCGAGCATGCAGACCGGGTCGGCTCCTGGCTCGCGTCCACCGCCCGCAACGAGTGCCTGCGCTGCCTGGCCAACCGCAAGCGGGTGGTGCTCTCCTACGCGGACGACCCGTTCGAGGAGGCGGCCGCGTCGCACGAGCCGGAGATCGACGAGGCGCTGCTCGCCCAGGAGCGCGCCGTCGTCGTCCGCCAGGCGATGACCCAGCTGCCGCAGCACTGGCAGCGGCTGTTGGAGATGCTGATGGCGGACCCGCCCGCGTCCTACGCGGAGATATCGGACGAGCTCGGCGTCCCAGTCGGCAGCATCGGCCCCACCCGCGGGCGCTGCCTGGCCCGGCTCCGGGTGCTGCTCGAGGCCTCCTGACAAGAGCCGGCCGAGCGGGCACCAGTTGCACCAGGCCTTGGCTATCCCTTGATGATCGCCATCAAGGCTGTGGTGTAGGGCGCGGGATCTAGATCGCCGCGGATCGCCAGCTGCTGGTTGTAGCTGCTGCAGACGGCCACGAACGCTTCGGCTATCTGTCCGGCCTGCCGGCGCCGGCTTTCGGGTACCAGCTCGGCTACTGCAGCCCGCATGGCGGAGAGCTGTTGCTGGACAACGGCCGCCAGCGTCGGCGACACTGCCGCTTCGGCGTAGATCTGGGCTACCAGCCGGGCATGGTCGGTCTCGCGTGCGAGAGCGCGCACATGCTCGAGGAACCCGTCGACGGCCTCGACTGTGAGCGCCTTCGGCAGAGCTTCGCCCGCCTGCTCGCAGACGGCGACGACGATCTCGTCCTTGCTGGTGAAATACCGGTAGATGGCTCCGTTGGAGAGCCCGGACTCGGTGACGATGTCGGCCATTGACGTGCGGGCGAAGCCGTGGCTCGCGAACCGGGCGCGGGCTGCCTCCACGATCTGCTGACGGCGAGCGTCAAGGTGCGCCTGGCTGACCTTCGGCATAAAAGAGCGACCCCTCGTTTTACTTGATACTGTATGGAAGCCTACCTGCAACAGCAACTTCCAGGAGCTGCCATGCACTACCAGACCTTCGGCCGGCTGACCGGCCTGCGAGTGTCGGAGTACGCGCTCGGGACGGCGAACTTCGGCCCATCAGGCGCCGGCCCCGAGGCCTCACGGCAGATCTTCGAGGCCTTCGCCGCCGCCGGCGGCACCACGTTCGACACGTCCAACCTCTATCAGGACGGACAGGCCGAAACCATGCTCGCTGAGCTACTCGGCCGCCAGCGAGACGATTTCGTGGTGATCACCAAGTACAGCGGGACAAGGCAAGACCAGCCCCGCCCGGGCACGACCGGTAACAGCCGCAAGGTCATGGTCCGTTCTCTGGAGGCGAGCCTGCGCCGCCTGAACACCCACTACGTAGACGTCTTCATGCCACATTTTCCCGACGGAACCACCCCGGTCGAGGAGATTCTGGCTGGGTTCGACGACCTGATCCGGGCCGGCAAGATCCTTCACGGCGGACTCTCGAACTTCCCGGCCTGGCGGGTCGCTGGCGCCGCAGTCCGGGCGGACCTGCGTGGCCTGGCCCCGCTCGTCGGCATTCAGACCGAGTACAGCCTGGCCGAACGATCCGCCGAACGGGAGCTGCTGCCGATGGCGCAAGCCCACGGTCTAGGCGTGGTCCTGTACTCCCCGCTGGCCGGAGGGCTGCTCACCGGCAAGTACCGGCAGGGCGCACAGGGTCGGCTGAGTGCCCGCGGCGACGCAATCGAGAGCACCGCCCAGCGCACCGCCGTCGTTGACGCCGTACTGGCGATCGCCGGCGAAACCGGCGCCAGCGCAGTCCAAGTCTCCCTGGCCTGGCTGCGCCGCCGGGCCGCACTCGCCCAGGCGCCCCTTATCCCGATCGTCGGCCCCCGCTCCCTGGCACACATGGAGGAATACCTTAGGTCCCTCCACCTCGAACTCACCGACCAGCACTACCAGCGTCTGGACCAGGTCAGCGCGGTCCGCCCGGGAGCCCCGCACGAGGACGTCGCAGCCGCGCTGAGCCACGGCCTCGACGGCGACCGAACGTTGCTCGAACCTTCTCCCGTTCCCGTCATCTGATTCCCGCACGACCGTAGCGCCGACATCGCCAGCGGGCGTGGCCCGGCTGCGGGTGCTGCTCGAGGCGTCCTGAAAACTCAGCCCGCTGAGCCGCCGGCCTCCTGCAGGTCCGACAGCACGGACGAGACGGTGGTGGCGCCACCGCCGTGACCCCGCAGCGAGAACCCGCCGTCGATCGAGAAGACCTGCCCGGTGATCCACCTGGTCTCCGCGCTCAGCAGCAGGCCGACCATCGGGGCGAAGTCCTCAGGGAACCCGTAGTCGCCCAGCGGGGTGATCGCGCGGAAGTGCGCGAGGAACGCCGCATCCTCCAGGTGGTGCGAGTCGCGCCGGTTGGTAGTCAGTCCAGGGCGGACCGCGTTGACGCGGATGCGGTGCGCTCCGAGTTCGTCCGCGGCGAAGCGGACGTACTGGTCCAGGGCCGCGTTGGCCGCGCCGTAGGACGAGATGCCGGTCGAGGACAGGATCGACGCCACCGAGGAAACGGCCACGATCGACCCGCCGTCCCGCATCATCCGCGGTGCGCCCCGGGTGATGGCGTTGACCAGCGGCGCGACGTTGCCAACGTAGTCCGCGACGACGGACTCGACTGTGTGGTCGAGGACCAACCGGAAGTCCTCGGTGCCGCCGGCCGGCACGAAGATGGCGGCGAGCTGTCCCTCGTCGTCGGCGGCCGCGGTCAGGGCGGCGTCGACCTGGTCGGCGTCACGGGCGTCGGACGCCACGACGCGCAGCCGGTCCGCGCCCGCCCCGGTGCGCGCGGCCAGCTGCTCGCGCGCGTCGTCGAGCAGGGCCGGACGACGCCCGGTGATGGTGACGACGGCGCCGGACTCCAGCAGGAACTCCGCCGTGCCGAGGCCGATGCCGCTGCTACCGCCGAGGATCGCGACGTGCTGGCCGGACAGGGAATCGATCTTCATCGGTACCGCCTTCGGCGCGGTGCGCCATCGCAGGAACGGGTCAGAGGTACTGGTGCGCGCGCATCCAGTCGATGGTGGTGGCGAGGCCCTCGTCGAGCGGCGTCGGCGTGTAGCCGAGGCTGCGCTCGGTGGCGCTGGTGTCGAAGTACGGGTCCGGGTAGGCCCGCTTGGCCAGCGTCGTCATCGTGACGCCGTACTTCTCCACCACCGCCGGTTCGTCGAGGCGGTCCGGCGGCACCTCCTCGACGCGGTGCTTGACGCCGGCGATCTCGCAGGCCCGGTTGCAGACCGCGGCGATCGTGCCGACGTCCTGCGGCCGGCCCATCGCCAGGTAACGCTCGCCCCGCACGCCCTTCTCGAGGGCGGCCACGCACACGTAGGCGCAGTCCTCGGCCAGCACGAAGGGCACCAGCATCGGCATCTTCGGCTCGGTATCGCCCCGGACAGCCGCGGCAATGCGGGTGTTGAAGTTCGGGTGCAGCATCGCGCTGTGCTCGCACGGCGACGGGCCGTACGCGGCGCCGGGCAGCATGAACCGGATGTCTTCGCCCGCCTGGACCCGGGCCAGCCCCTCGAGGTAGGCCAGCCGCTTGGTCACGGAGTACGGGTCGCGGTTGCGGAACTCGAGATCGAGCGGCATGACCTCGCTCTGCGGCGCGTCCCACATGTTGAAGAACGTGCTGGTCAGTAGCTGGACGACCGGCGGTCCGCCGGCCAGGGTCGCCGCGGCCAGGACGTTGATCGACCCGATGACGTTGGGGTCAAGGCTCTTGGCGATCGTCGCCCCGGGCAGCCCGCGCAGGGCGGCCGTGTGGATGACGCCGTCCACGCCGTCGGTCGCCCGGACCACGCCGTCCAGGTCGACCAGGTCACCGCCAAGGACCTCGACGCCGAGGCCCCGCAGCGCGACCGCGTCCGGACCGTCCGGCGTCCGGGCGATCGTCCGGACGGCGTCGCCCTGGGCCACCAGCCGCTCGCACACCAGCGCCCCGATCATGCCGGTCGCGCCGGTCACCAGAATCCGCTTCATCGGCCGCCGCTTACTTCTCGGTCCGGGTCGACATCACGACCGCCGCGCCGCCTCCGTGGCCGCGCAGCGAGAAGCCGCCGTCGATCGAGATGCTCTGGCCGGTGATCCACCGTGCTTCGGGGCTCAGGAGCACGCCTACCAGCGCCGCGAAGTCCTCGGGTAGGCCGTAGGCTCCCAGTGGGGTGATCGACTTGAAGTGCCGCAGGTAGTTCTCGTCGTCGAGGTACTGCTCGTCGCGGCCGTTCTTGGTCAGTCCGGGCCGCACCGAGTTGACCCGGATCCCGTGCTCGCCGAGCTCATCCGCGGCGAAGCGCACGTACTGCTCCAGGGCGGCCTTGGCCGCGCCGTACCCGGCAATCCCCGTCGACGACAGGATCGACGCCACTGACGACACGGCCACGATCGAGCCGCCGGCGCGCATCATCCGAGGCGATGCGTAGTGGATGACGTTGACGATCGGGTACATGTTGATCTCGAACTCGTCCTGGACCGTCTCGATCGTGTTCTCGAGCATCGGCCGGTACGTCGCGTCGCCGGCGGTGACGAAGACGCCGTCGAGCTGGCCGTCGGCGTCGGCGGCAAGGGCGACCGCCTTCTCGACGTCAGCGGGCTTGGACGCGTCGGCGATCGTGGTCGTGATCCGGTCGGCCGCCTCGGGGGCGTCCGCGACCAGGGCCGCCCGTGCCTTCTCGAGGCGGTCCGGGCGGCGTGCGCACACCGTCAGCCGGGCCCCCGAACGGGCGAGGTACTGTGCGGTCCCGAAACCGATCCCGGTGCTGCCGCCGAGGATCAGGATATGTAGTCCGCCGAGCGCGTCGTTGGGCATGGCATCCTCCGCTACTTACTCGTGTCAGTACCGTACGCTCGCAGACCGGTTCGTTAGTGTCAAGGGGCCGTCCCGCGCCGGCTGGGTCAGGCCGAGTCGCGCTGGACCAGCGTCGTTGGAGCTACGCCGCGGGCAGGGGGAACGGCCTCGCCACGCAGCGCCGCGACGATGACCTCGCCCATCCGCCGGGCGACCCACGACGTATCGACCCGCACCGTAGTCAGGGCCGGGACGGCCAGCTGGGCGGCCGGGATGTCCTCCGTGCCCATCACGGCGAGGTCCTTCGGCACTGCCCGGCCCAGCCGGTGCATCGCCCCGAGCACGGCCAGGGCGACGTCGTCGGTCGCGCACAAGGCCGCGGTCGTCCCCCTCGGCCCGAGGCGCAGGGCGCGCAGGGCCTCGACGGCGCCAGCCAGTTCGAGCGGGACGGTGAGCGTGGCCGGGGCCGGCAACCCGGCCCGCTGGCAGGCGGCCTGGATCCCGCGGAAGCGGGCCGCTGACAACCTTCTGAACCGAGGATCGTCGGCTGCCGCGTAGGCCAGGCGCCGATGCCCGCGCATCCGCAGGTGCTCGACCTGTAGCTGCGCGATCCTGTGCTGCGCCGCCTCGAGCGTGCGCCCCAAGGTGGCGCGGCGGCCGAACATCGGTACGAGGACGTCGATGCCCGCGGCGCGGATCGCCGTGGCTGTTGCCGGCGACACGTCGTTGAACGAGATGACGGCGGCCGCGGTCACCGAACGCCAGACGTCGGCCTCCAGGGCGGCCGGGTCGTGGGTGTGCAGGACCAGGGTCAGCTCGTGCTCCCGCAGGATTTGCGACAAGCCTTCGAGCATCTCCATGGTGCTGTAGCCGAGCGGCCAGTCAGACAGCAGGCACAGAACGACGCGACTGCGGACCCCGCGCAGCATCTGGGCCGCTACCGACGGCGTGTACGAAAGCCGGGCAGCGGCGTCGAGGACCCGCTGCCGGGTGGTCGGCGCGATCGTCTGGTGCGGGTTGTGGTTGAGGACGTAGCTGACGGTCGCGCGGGACACCCCCGCCTCGCGGGCGACGTCCGCGCTCGTCGGTCGTCGAGCGCCGGACGCGGGGGTCACGGCTGGTGCCCTTGGTGCAAGTATTTCCTCCGCGAGACAGCCACGGCCCGGTACGGGCGAGTCACGCCCCCGCCCCGCACGCTCGCAGACCGGCGCGGCGGTGTCAAGGTCGCACCATCCCACTCCTGCTGCCTCAGGCCGGATCGTGCTTGACCAGGGTCGTTTCGGGGCTGGTGCTGAGGCCGTCCGCGTCTGCCCAGTGGCCGCCGGCCGCCTCGACCTCCGGGTAGGCGGCCCGCACCTCGGCCAGGAGGTCGGCCACGAAGACCGCCACCTGGTCGGGGCGCCGGGCGATGAGGTCGGCCGGGCTGATCACCGGGATCGCGCTGCCCGGCATCCGCCGGCCCTGCTTGGCGGGCGCCGCGTCGGCCACCGCGGGCAGCAGCTCGCGGTCGATTCCGGCGGTTCGCAGCAGCGCGACCGCCCGCGAGGCGGCGCCGTAGCCGATGACCGTCTTGCCCGCGGCCGCCTGGCCGGCCAGCCAGCCGCGCAGCGCGGCGGCCCCCGCCTCCACGTCTCGCTGCAGGCCGGCCAGCGTCGCCGGGTCGGCGATTCCGGCGGCCGCCTCCGCCGCCAGCAGCGCCCGGACCGTCTCGTCCGGCTCGCCCGGGTCGTCGGCGTCGCGGCGGGCGGCCAGCAGCACGGTGCCGCCGTACAGGTCGAACGACCAGGCGGACCGCGGGCTGAGGCCGGCCGCGGCCAGCAGCGGGGTGAGCGAGGTGGCCGAGTAGTACGCGTAATGGCCGTGCCGCAGCGCGTTCCACTGGCCGTGGGAGAGGATCGCGCCGAGCGCGTGGTACTGCAGCAGCAGCACCCCGCCGGGGGCGAGCCGCCTGGCCCGGGCGGCCATCGCGGCGGCCTGGTCGGGCGCGTGCATCAGGCCGAAGCTGTCGAGCACCACGTCGGCCTGCCCGGTCTCGCCCTGCCCGGTTCCGGTTACCGGGCGCAGTCCCCGCCCGGCCAGCAGGCCGAGCCAGCTGCCGCCGTGCGGGCTGCCGTACTCGGCCACCCGCGCCCCGGCCGGCAGCAGCCCCGCCCCGGCGGCGCGCGCCACCGCGTCGGCGGCCTGGGCGACCAGCGCGGCCGGCTCGGTGCCACGGGGCTCCTCGGGCACGGTCGGGTCGTCGAGCAACTGCGCCAGCCCGCAGCCGGAGCACAGCCACATCTGCAGCGGGTACTCCGGGTCCGGCCCCGGGTCATCGCGCGCGGGGAAGTGGTCGGCGGCTGGCTGGCGGCCCAGGTCGAGCACCACCGTGCCCGCCGCGCGGCCACAGGCACGGCAGCGATGAGCGGTCACCTGCCCCCCGTTCGGCTGAACCTCTTTCACCGGCTCCCCCTGCAACCGCACCCTTCACTTGCCCGCCGCATCCGAACTTAGTACTGAATCTTGCCCTCGGGTATCAGCGGTGCCTTTGCCAGATCTGTTGAATACGGCAGAAAGCCGGACTTAATTACTTGGCCGCTCCGCGGAGGGCCAACCTGACGCAGTGGGGGGATCATGTCGCCCAGGCATGCGTGCCGTCTATGCGGCGCCGAGCTAACGCACTCCTTCGTGGACCTCGGGATGTCACCGCTTTGCGAGAGCTACCTTCCGGCTGACCGCGTTGACGCGCCCGAGGTGTTCTACCCGCTGCACGTGCTGCTGTGCAGCGGCTGCCTGCTGGTCCAGCTGCCCGCCTACGTGCCGGGCGAGGACATCTTCTCCGAGTACGCCTACTTCTCGTCCTACTCCGACTCGTGGGTGGCGCACGCCAGGCGCTACGCCGGCGCCATGATCGGCGCCCTTGGCCTGACCGCGGACAGCCTGGTCACCGAGGTGGCGAGCAACGACGGCTACCTGCTGCAGCACTTCGCCGCGGCCGGCGTCCCGGTGCTCGGGGTGGAGCCCGCCGCCAACGTCGCCCGGACGGCACGGGCCAAGGGCATCCGCACGGTCACCGAGTTCCTCGGCCCGCAGACCGGGGCGGCGATCGCCGCCGAGTACGGGCCGGCCGACCTGGTAGCGGCCAACAACGTGCTCGCCCACGTGCCCGACATCGTCGGGTTCACTACCGGGCTGCGCGCCCTGGTGAAGGAATCGGGGCTGATCACCCTGGAGTTCCCGCACCTGTTCCGGCTGATCGAGGGGCGCCAGTACGACACCATCTACCACGAGCACTACTCCTACCTGTCGCTGCTGACCGCGAGCCGGGCGCTGGCGGCGGGGGGGCTGCGGGTGGTCGACGTGGAGGAGCTGGGCACCCACGGCGGCTCGCTGCGGGTGCACGCCCGGCCGGCCGAGGCGGCCGGCGAACCCGCTCACCGGGTAAAGGAAGTGTTCGACGCGGAGGGCGCGGCGGGCCTGCACACCGTGAGCGGGCACCAGGGCTTCGCCGGCGAAGTGCTGCGGATCAAGAGTGACCTGCTGACGTTCCTGATCGAGGCGGCCGCGGCAGGCAAGTCGGTCGCGGGCTACGGAGCCCCCGGCAAGGGCAACACGCTGCTCAACCACTGCGGTATCCGGACCGACCTGCTCCCGTACACGGTGGACCGGTCCCCGGTCAAGCAGGGCACGTTCCTGCCAGGCACGCACATCCCGGTCCGTGACCCGGACCAGCTCGCGCAGACCAGGCCGGACTACGTCCTGGTGCTGCCCTGGAACCTGCGCGAGGAGCTGACCGAGCAGCTTTCCTACGTACGGTCCTGGGGCGGCCGGCTGGTCTTCCCGATCCCGGCACTCGAAGTCGTCTGAGGAGGGCGGTTATGAAAGTCGTGCTGTTCTGCGGCGGCCTTGGCATGCGGATGCGAGACGGGGTGACCAACGCGCCCAAGCCGATGGCCATGATCGGCGACCGCCCGCTGCTGTGGCACGTGATGCGGTACTACGCGCACTACGGTCACCGCGACTTCGTACTCTGCCTGGGCTACGGCGCCTCGGCGGTGAAGGACTTCTTCCTGCGCTATGACGAGACCCGGTCCAACGACTTCGTGCTGGACGGCGACGGGAAGGTGGAGCTGTTCAAGGCGGACATCTCCGACTGGCGCATCACCTTCGTCGACACCGGACTGCACACGGAGATCGGCGAGCGGCTGCGCCGGGTGCGCCGGTTCGTGGCCGGCGAGGAGATGTTCCTCGCCAACTACGCCGACGTGTTCACCGATGCGCCGCTGCCGGACCTGATCAGCCGGTTCACCGGCAGCGGCGACGTGGCCAGCCTGCTCGCGGTGCCGCCGCAGTCCTCCCACCACGTGGTCGACGTGGACGACAGCGGGATCGTCACCGAGGTCATGCCAATGCGCGACCTGCGCCAGTGGGAGAACGGCGGCTACTTCGTGCTCCGCCAGGAGATCTTCGACTACCTGGGCGAGAACGAGGACCTGGTCGGCGACGCGATCCCCCGGCTGGTCAAGGAGCGCCGGGTGATGGCCTACCCGTACCGGGGCTACTGGACGCCAGCCGACACGGTGAAGGACCGGTCCCTGCTCGAGGAGGCGTACGCCCGCGGCGAATGCCCGTGGATGGTGTGGGACGCCGACCGCTCGGGGGCGATGCCGGCGTGATGCCGCTGCGCCTGGACACGCCCGCGCCCGCCTGGGCGCCGCTGTCCGTCCTCGCCCTCAGCGCGCACCCCGACGACGTGGAGATCGCGGCCGGCGGCCTGCTGCTCGACCTGGCCGCCCGGCGCCCCGGCCTGCGGGTGAAGTACGTAGTGCTCAGCGGGGGGCCGGAACGCCAGCAGGAGGCACGGGCGGCCGCCCGCGCGTTCACCTTCGGCGCCGACCTGCAGGTAGAGCTGCACGACCTGCCGGACGGCCGCTTCCCGACCGCCTGGAACCAGGTCAAGGACATCCTCGAGCGGTCGGCCCGCTCGTTCAACCCCGACATCATCCTCACCCCGTCCGCGGCCGACGCCCACCAGGACCACCGGACCGTGGGCGAGCTGGTGCCGACCGCCTTCCGTGACCAGCTCTGCCTGTCCTACGAGATCCCCAAGTGGGACGGGGACGCCCCCCGGCCCAATGTCTACTTCCCGATGACCGAAGAGACCGCCAAGCGCAAGGCCGAGCTGCTCGACAAGTGCTACCCGTCGCAGCTCTCGCGCGACTGGTGGGGCGCGGATACCTTCCTGGCCCTGGCCCGGCTGCGCGGGGTGGAGTGCCGTGCCCGCTATGCCGAGGCCTTCACCTGCTCGAAGATGGTGATCACGTGAGCGAGATTGCGAGCGAACCAGTAAGTACAGTGCCCCCGCGAATGCGGCCGACGAGCGCCAGCGAGGAGGGCGAATGAGCCAGCCACCGCCGCTGAGCGTCGGACTGCCGGTGTACAACGGCGAGAAGTTCCTCGGCGAGGCGGTCGACTCGCTGCTCGGTCAGACCTTCGGCGACTTCGAGCTGATCATCTCCGACAACGCCTCGACCGACCAGACCGGGGAGATCTGCCGCGAGTACGCCCGGCAGGACGCGCGGGTCCGCTACATCCGCCAGCCGCACAACATCGGGCTGTCGCCGAACCATAACTTCGTGGCCGACGAGGCCCGGGGGAAGCTGTTCAAATGGGCCGCCGCCGACGACCTCTACGGCCCCGGGCTGCTGCGCGGCTGCGTCCAGGCGCTGGACGAGCGGCCGGACGCGGTGCTCGCGCACTCGTGGACCGCCGCGGTGGACGCGGCGGGCAACGTGACCCAGGCGTACTCCTACCCGCTGAAGACCGAGTCGGCCAGCCCGGCCGAGCGCTTCCGCAGCTTCCTGTTCGGCTGCAGCGGGATGTTCGAGGTTCCCGGCTCGCCCGGGAACCTGGTGCGCCTTGACCACGACGGCATCCTGCGGGCATGTGACGAGTACGGCGTCATCCGCACCCGCGTGCTGCGCTCGGTCGCCGCCCGCGGGAGCTACCACGACCCCGACCGGATCCTCATCACCGAGCTGCTGCTGCGCGGCCCGTTCGCGATCATCCCCGACTGGATGTACTTTCGCCGCGACCACGACGGACGGGCGCATAACAGCAGCCTGCAGGAGAGGTGCGCGATCCTCGACCCGCGCCGCGCCAGCCGGCTGAAGAACCCGTCCGTGCGGCTGATGGGCGAGTACGTCATGGGCTACGTGGGCGCGATCAGGCGGTCCCCGGTCTCGCCCGCGGACCGGCGCGAGTGCCTCCGCCAGCTCGCGCTGTGGGTCGCCGACCACGCGGGCAGCGCGGTGCTGCCACGGCACCTGCAGCCGTTCGTCGACGACCTGCCGACTGGCCGGCCGCGCCCGGTCACCGCCCATGGCTAGCCGGGCCCGGGTCGGCCTCTTCGGCCTGCTCGGCCAGGGAAACCTCGGCAACGACGGCTCGATGGAGGCTGTGCTCGGCTACCTCCAGGCTGAGTATCCCGACGCGGACATCGACGCCCTCTGCTCCGACCCCGGCGCGCTGGCCGAGCGCTACCGCATCCCCGCGGCGGGCCTGCGCTGGTACGTGCCGGGCCAGGTGCGGTCACCCGGCGCCGCGGCGCTGGCCGGCCGGGCGGCCGGCCTCGGGCTCGGGCTGGCGGTAGACGCCTGGCGCATCCCCGCCTGGGTGCGGCGTCATGACGCCGTGGTCGTCCCCGGCATGGGGGTGCTTGAGACCACCGTCCCCATCCGGCCGTGGAAGACCCCGTACTGGTTGTTCCTGCTGTGCGCTTCCGGGCGGGCCTTCCGTACCAGGACGGCACTGGTCAGCGTGGGCGCCAATGTCACCCGCCACCGGGTCACCCGGGCGCTCATCGCCGCCGCCGCGCGGGCCGCGCACTACCGCTCCTTCCGCGACCCGCAGTCACGCGACGCGCTGCGGCAGATGGGCGTGGACACCAGCGCCGACGCGGTGTCGCCCGACGTCGCCTTCGCCCTGCCGCGGCCGGCCGGCCCGGAGTGCGTGCCGGGCAGCGTGGGCGTCGGCGTGATGGACTACTCAGGCGACAACGACGAGACGGGCCGGCAGGAGCAGCTGCGCGCGAACTACCTGGAACAGCTCACGCAGTTCACCTGCTGGCTGGTCGACAGCGGGCACCCGGTCCGGCTGTTCTCAAGCGACACGGCCGACCAGCCGGTCATCGAGCGCATCGGGTCGGCCGTCCGGGCCCAGCGGCCGGGGCTTGACCCCGCGCTGCTCACGGCCGAGCCGGCCGGGACGGTGGCGGAGCTGATGCGGCAGATCGCCTCGGTCGAGACCGTGGTGGCCACGCGGTACCACAACGTGCTGTACGCGGTCATGCAGGGCAAGCCCGCGCTGGCGCTGGCCTACGGCGCGAAGCACCAGCAGCTGATGGCCGACGCCGGGCTGCCGGGGTACTACCTGGAGTGCCGGACGCTCGACGCGGGGCAGCTAGTCGAGAAGTTCAGCCAGCTTGAGCGGGACGCGGGCCGGTTGCGGCCGCTGGTCGCCGGGCGGAACGCGGAGCGGGCGGGACTGGTGCGGGAGCAACTGGCGGCGATGTGCGCGGCGGTACTGCCTGAGGCGCCGGGAGACTGAGGCCACGCTGCGCTGGGCGGCGCTAGCGCCTGACGAGCTTCTTGGCCGCCGCGCGCTGTGCGGGCGACAAGGGCGGATCAGCGGCGTAGTCAGCCTGCCGGGCGTACCCTTCGGCGGCAGTCTCGTCGCCGAGCAGGAAGGCCGTACGGGCTGCGTACAGCAACGCCGGGCCGTGCCGCTCGCCGGAGGCGACAGCTTCCTCGATCTCCCGCCTGGCCTGTTTCCGTTCGCCCAGCTCGGCCAGCGCGAGTCCGCGAGCGGCGCGGGTCGCGGGCTGGTCGGCCGTCGGCGCCCGGTCGAGGTCACTGAGCGCCGCCTTGGCTTCTCCCAGCCAGGCGAGGATCTCGCCGCGGGCGAGAAGGGCGGCGGTGTTGTTGCCGTCGATGCCGAGGGCCGCGGTTAGCACCGCAACTGCGGCGAGGTCCTGACCAGACTGCCAGAGCGCCTTCGCGTAGCTCACCGATACGGTCGCGTCGTTGGGCACCCGGGTGACCGCGCTCTCCAGCTCGCGGACCGCTTCGGCGACGCGTTCCTGCTCGAGGAGCAGTACTCCGATGGCGGCGAGCTGGTAGCCGGCCGCCTTGGTATCGGTGGCGGCGACGAAATACTGGACCGCTTCCCGGTAGCTTTTCTCCGCGTCCGACGGGTTTCCGCCCTCGTAGGCGATGTTCCCGAGCAACGAGTGCGCCAGGCCCGATTCCTCATACCGGGGCGCCACCGGCTTCTGCTCTGACTCGGCGGCGGTAAGTACCGCGCCGGCCAGGCGTTGGGCGAGGGCCAGGTCTCCCCGGGCGAATGCCCGTTCGGCCGTCGAAAGCAGCTCACGCAGGTCGGCGGCGGGCCGCCAGGCTGTTCGGGCGGGTAGGGCGAGGTTGAGCTGGCGCAGCGGTTCGATCAGCCGGGCACTGATGAGCTTGTACCAGCGGCTGCCTGACTGCTGGCTGGATACCAGCAGGTGCCGGTCTTCCAGCGCCCGGGCGACGCCGTTCGGCATGCGGGCGGTCTTGGCGGCCCCCTCGTACTGCATGTTTTCGGTGCCGAGCTCGGTAATGAACGATTGGGTCAGCCAGTCAGCCAGTCGCTTGAAGGAGAGTCCCTGCTGGTCGGCGACTTCAGCCAGCACAGCGGAGGCATGCTCCGCCAGGGCGGCGTCAACGTCGGTCCGCCGCTGCACGTCCTGGGTGGTGACGGGGTCGGCGTCGGCTGGCAGCGATTCCCAGAGCTGGTCGCAGGCCACCTGGAAGACCGCGGGCTCGATTAGCAGTCCCTCCGGGTCGCGTTCGGTGGCATTGCCGGCGCCCATCGGGCTGGTGGAGACATCGGTGACGAACTTTTCCGCCGCATCGCCGGTCAGCGTCCGCCCAGCCGACCGGAACTGGCCGGTTACCGCGTCGACAGCCGATTGCCAGCTCAACGGCGGAACCTCGTAACGGGAGCCGCCGAGCACCTTCTCGACCGCAGCCGCGGTCTGCTCCCGGCCGACCAGCAGCAGGTGCAGGCGCGGGTCGGCGCGCAGCGCGTCCTTGAGCTCGGCCAGAAAGCCACGCAGGTGGCGCTCGCGCGGACCGCTGGCTATGGCCAGCTCATCGGCCGGGTCGATGGCACCGAGAATCGTCGCGCGGCCAGCGATGCCGGCCAAGAACTTGCGCACCGTCAGGCCCGCCAGCCTGGTCGGGGACTCGCCGGGCGCCCACGAGCGCAGCAGCGACAGCGTGTAGGGGTTATGGGCCGGCAGCGCGGTGACGGGAAAGGTGAGCCCGTAGGAAAGCGATCCCACCGGGAGGATGTGCGGTGTGCCCCCCAGCGGGTCCTGTGCGAGCAGCGGAAGCACGCCGGCCAGCAGAAGGGAGGTCTTGCCGCGCCCGGCCGGACCGGACGCGAACATCAGGTTGTTGTTGCGCCACCACTGAGCGAGCACAGCCGTCTCATGCTCCCGGCCGCGAAAGAAACGCTGGCTGTGCTGATCGACTGGTCGTGACCCGAGGTGCGGCCGACCCATGCTGCTGTTCATCGCGTAGGTCCTCGTCCTGGGTCGCACGGGCTTACTTGGTGCGACCCGGACCGACGTGCCAGCACCGAATCCGGACTTTGGCCAGGCCGCCTACCCGCTCGGTAGCATTAGATGTTACAGAATCAAATTGTTGAAGAAGCTTATTGAGTCATTATCGAGCCGGAGATGGCTGTCGAGCGCAGTCGCGTGCCGGCCGTCGCTCTGCTGGAGCAAACTGGCCAGGTCCTCGTCCCGGAAGTCTTCCTGTCCTGCCCTAGCGCCGTTGTCGCGCATCCAGTCCTCCTCGGACGACTTACCTGTTAACAACGCTACAGCAGCTGGCTGGAGCCCGGCAATACGCAATTTGGATGCATGCGTGACGGCAGGTCACGCCAAGCGCAGTCTCACCGCTGTCACCATCGGTCCCGTGGTTTTCTTCGATTGCAATCTGCCGGCGATGATCATTTTCAGTTACCCAAAAAAGGGTGTGCGGTCCCGCGATAAACCCGGGCACGCGGATTAGAATCTTGCCATGACGGAATCAGGCGCACCGGTGTCTGCCGGGTCGGTCCCCAGTATCTGGGGAGACGTCCCGCAACGGAACAAGAACTTCACTGGTCGCGATGCGATCCTCGCCCTGCTCCGTCGCAGCATCTCCAACCGTGTCACCGCAGTCGTCCCGGAGGACCCGCTGCCACAGGCGCTGCAAGGACTCGGCGGCGTTGGCAAGACCGCTGTGGCCATTGAGTACGCCCATCGCTACCGTGGCGACTACGACGTCGTATGGTGGATTCCGGCTGACCAGCTGCCGCTGGTCCGGGCGTCGCTGGCGGCGCTCGCGCTGCGACTCGGGCTGGCCGAGTCCACCTCGATGACCGGCATCGACGGCGCGGCGAAGGCCGCGCTCGACGCCCTCCGCCGCGGCCAGCCGTATAGCCGCTGGCTGCTCATCTACGACAATGCCGACCAGCCAGAGGACTTTCCCGAATTGATCCCGCAGGGGTCAGGGGACGTTCTTATCACCTCGCGGAACCACCGCTGGGGCGGCCGCGCCGAGACCGTTCAGATGAACGTCTTCAGCCGGGCCGAGAGCGTGGATTTCCTGCGCAAGCGGGCGCCGATCGATATCACCGACAAAGAAGCGGACGCGCTGTCGGAAAAGCTCGGCGATCTGCCGCTAGCGCTGGAGCAAGCCGGCGCGATGCTGGCCGAGACAGGCATGCCGGTCGAGGAGTACCTGAAGCTCATCGAAGAGCAGATCATCAAGATCATGGCGGAAGGAAAATCGGCCGAGTACGGAACCTCGGTGACTGCCGCCTGGGCGGTCTCGGTGGCTAAGGTTCGCCAACAGCTTCCGCAGGCGGAGGAGCTGCTGCGCTCGTGCGCCTTTTTCGGCCCGGAGCCGATTCCACGTGACATTTTCCGCCGCGGAACCCAGGCGACGACCGCTCGCATCAGCGATCTCATGCAGGACTCCATCCTGTTCGCCCAGGCCATCCGCGAGCTTGGGCGGTTCGCGCTGGTCACCATCGGCGGCCGGTCGATCTCGGTTCACCGGCTGGTTCAGGCCCTGCTGCGCGGCGAGCTCGACCCGGTGGAGCAGGAACGCTACCGGCACGACGTCCACCTGATCCTCGCTGCGGCGGCCCCCCCGGCCCCGGGACCCGCTGACGACCGTTACTGGCCCAGGTACCGGGAGCTGCTCCCGCACGTGACCGCCGTGGCCACCGAGTTCGCGAGCTGCGCGGTCCCGGACGTGCGCAACCTGGCCCTCAGCGTGATGCGCTACCTCTACCTGGTAGGTGACCACCCCTCGTGCGTGGACGTGAGCCGTCGCTTCATCACGCAGTGGGAGCTGGACTCAGGCCCTGACGACCCGGCGGTGATCGACGCCAACCGCCACCGCGGTAACGGCCTGCGCGGCCTCGGCCGGAACCCGGAAGCGTTCAAACTCAACGAGGAGAACCTGGAGCGGGCCCGTCGCGTTCTCGGCGGCGGAAATTCCATCACGCTGTCGATCCAGACCTCGGTCGCCGCCGACCAGCGGGCTCGCGGCAACTTCAAGCTCGCGCGCGACATCGACTCGGAGGCGCTCGAGCTCAGCCGGGCGGCGCTGGGCGAGGATGACCCGCAGACCATCCGCGCGATCAGCAACCTTGCCATCGACTACGGGCTGACCAGTGACTACCAGCGCTCCCAGGAGCTCAGCCAGCTAGCCCACCAGCTCACCAGCGAGGCCGTCGCCGGGGTATCGCCGAACGACGTGCTGAGCTCCTGGTACCAGATGGCCTGGGCGCTCCGGATCCAGGGCAAGCACCATGCGGCGCGTGACGTCGGCGAGGATGCACTGGACTACGGGCGGGAGCGGCTCGGCGCCGACCACCCGGCCACCGTGCGGACCGCTACCGGCTTGTCGGTTTCGCTGCGCCGCATTTCCGCCACCCGCGAGGCAGCGGTGGAGCTGGCGCGCGACACCTACGAGCTCGCGCGCACTCGTCTGGGTGAAGAGAACCCGGACACCATGGCTGCCGTGATCAGCCTGTCCAACGCGCTGCGAACGGTCGGGCAGTTCACCGAGGCGCTGACGCTGGCGGAGCAGGCCGCTGGCGCCTACGCGGATGTGTACGGCCACGATCATCCGTACAACTTCGGCTGCCGGGGGAACCTGGCCCTTATGCGCCGGGTCACCCGGCAGCCTGAGGAAGCCCGCCGCCTTGACGAGGATGCGCTGGCTGGCCTCACCGCGCGGCTCGGTCCTACCCACGACTACACGCTGCTGGTGGCCATTAACCTGGCGAGCGACCTGGCGGCGCTCGGCCAGGTGGCGGAGGCCCGCAAGCTCGGTCACGAGACCAGGCAGCGGCTCCTTGAGCTGCTGGGCCCGGACGACCAGCTCACGCTGGCCTGTTCCGCCAACCTGTCGCTTGACCTGCGGGCGGAAGGGGCGGTAGAGGAGGCGGACGAACTGCACGCCGAGACCATGCGCCGGTACGCGGCTTCCCTGGGCGCCAGCCACGCGGACACGGTGGTGGCGGGCGGGGGCGGCCGGATCGACTTCGACTTCGACCCGGTCCCGCTCTGAGGCAGCTATGGCTGTGGCGGCCCGTGCTCTCTTACCCAGCGGGCCCGGTGCTCCCGCGCGTCCTGGGCGGCACGGGTTAGCGCCTCCGCGTCGACCCGTTCACGCAGCCACGGTTCGAGCGTTCCTTTCATCCCGGACACGAAGTCGCGCCCGGCGCTCGTCAGGCCGCCGCACGCCAGCATGGTGTCTACCGCCGCGCCGGCGGCCGCGCGCCAGCGGGCAAACTCCGATTCGCCGCGTGCCCGGTATCCCGGCTGGAAGCGTTGACGTTGCCAGAAGGCGCTGACGCCGAGGTACGCGTAGGCGCCCTGGAGCAGGGCCGCCAGTGGCCGCGGGTCGGTCCGCCACGGGGCGTAGTACCGCCTCCCGTCGTCCGGTTGGGTGAGCGACAGGAAGTCAAGCAGCGCCCCCAGCTTGATGTGGTGGGTTTCGTGGGTAAGGGTCTCCGCGCAGCTGACCGCGTCAGCCGGCCGCGACATCGCCACGGTGCCGAAGACCATCGGAGAGGAAGCGCTGACTGGCCGCCGGGGCGTGCCCGCGATCGGGGTTATCACCGAGACGGCCGCGGCTACCTCGGCCGCCGCCTGGGAGTGGTGTGCCTGGAGGACCGTCCACCCGCCGGTGAGGATGTCGACCCAGGGAAGCGCCTGGTGTCCCGGCAGGTCATCGCGGCCGGGCGGGAAGCGGAACGGGTCGACGTCGTCGACCAGCACGTCGAAGGCGGCCCCATCAGGGAAACCGGCTTGCACGCGGCGCAGCCCGCTCCAGCCCGGCCCGTCGGTGTACGGGTCGACTGGCAACAGCACGCCGTCCACGCTGGCCCGCCCGCCCGCCCAGCGGGCAACCGCGGTCGGACCGGGTACGGCCGCGACCCCGAGTGACGGCAGGACGACGCGCCCGTCGCGGACGGGGACGGTGATCTCGGCAGGCAACCGCGCCCGTATTGCCGCCGCCGCGGCGACGGCGCACAGGCCGCCCGGCTCCGCGCCGGGGTGCGACCCGCCGCCGCGCAGCGTCAGCAGCGTCTGCCTGGCCCACAGGCCGACGGAAGGGTGCTGCAGTGCCTGCTTGGCTGCCGCCAGGTCATGGCGTAGCGCCCTCGCCAGCAGCTCACGGCCCTCGCCCGCCAGCCGTCGCTGAGGGTGGCCGGTTGCACCGGCCATTTCCACGACCTGAGCCAGGAGCACGACGTGCTTCCGGCGCTGGGCCGCGGCGAGCTGCTCGATGGCGTCCTGCCCGTCCCGTCCGCCCCGGCCGGAGGCGAGCGCTTCGAAGGCAGCGCGCGAAACCGGCCATTGCTCGGGAGCAGGTTCTGTCATCGGGGCGGCTTGCTCGCTTCTTCCGTCCCGTCCAGTGGCCGCGCCCGGCGCCGCCGGGCCGCCAGGTCGGCTTCGACCACCTGGCGGATGTGGTCGATCAACCGGATCAGGTCCGGGCAGTAGACCGAGGGGTTGGCGAATCCGGTGCCCGAGCGGTAGCGGTGGGTGTAGTGCCCTCCGCCGCAGACCTGGTGAACGCGGCAACGGCGGCACTCGGGGGAGAGCGCTTGCACGCCGATCTGCCGCGCGGCGATGCCGGGCATCAGGAGCGCGGCGTCGAACTTGTCCCGGGTAACGTGCAAGCCGGTTTCGGCGGCTCCCGCATAGGTCGCCTTGAGCGTGTCGGCCTGCTCAATCGAGCCGTCTGTCTCGATGACGACGATGACGCTTGGCGCCAGGCCGATGGCGTCGCCGCCCGGCTTTCCGCTGAGGACAAGCCGAATTATGTCATCAAAAATACGGACCCGGGTGCGCGGATCGTAATACCAGCGGTTGAAAACGGGGATTAGCCAGTCCGCGTACGGGGTCTCCGGCTGGTACGGGATGCGCCCGGCCGGCGGCGCATCCCAGGTGCCGTGCGGCAGCAGGAAATCGATCGCCGGCGGGTCGAATCCGGCCAAGGCCTGGTAAGTCGCGACGGGGTCGTTCTGCAGGTCGACCGTGCACAGCAGGCCGCTGAACAGATGACGGTACTGAGCCTGCCGGATCCGCTCCAGGCCGGCGGCCACCGCTGCGTAGCTGCCGCGTCCGCTGGCGAACCGGCGGTGGCGGTTGTGCTCAGCCGGCCCCCCGTCCAGGCTGACTCCCACCCGCACGCCAAGTTCGTCGAACAACCGCAGGTAGGAATCGGTCAAGCCGACGCCGTTGGTCTGGATGCCAACCCGCACGCTGACCTCCGGGCCGGCCGATTTCCTGGTCGCCTCGACCAGGGACCAAATGAGCTGCTCCCCGGCCAGCAGCGGTTCTCCGCCGTGAAGGACGAGGGTGACCTCGCGCAGGCCGTGCGCCCGCGCATGCTCGCCGATTCGGGCGGCGACCATCTCGGAAATTTCTGCCGACATTTTCCGCGGCTGGCTGCGCCACGATTGATCTGCCATTTCATACATGTAGCAGTAATTGCACGAGAGGTCGCACCGGCTGTGAATCTTTACGATGAATTCACGAAATGGGACTGGCTGCCAGCCCTGGGAAATTAGCGCTGGCACATCAAGCGTGGCCGGCCACTCCAGTTGAGGATCCGATCCCATGAAGTGATTAAACCATATAATGCATGATCGTATTCGATAAAATTACCTACCACTAGTCAAATTCCCTACATCTAGTAAAGGTCAGCATCGGCAGGCCCGCCTGTAACTGAGAGGTTAAATAAGGGCTGTCGACGAGTCGCGCCTGTCGCGCTTGTGATATGTGCTAACTGTGGTGCGCAGGGCGCGCGGCTTTGCTTGAACGGTCGTCGGTAGTCGTGTATGTTCGACCTATCGAACTTGCCGCGATCGACAGCTGGGCTTGCCGCGATCGACAGCTGGGTAGGCACCCGGATTGACAGCCGGGTAGGCTACCCGCGGGTGTGGCTGACAGGCCAGCCCGGGCGTACCGCCCAGCGACCGGTGATTCCACTTGGCCGCTGTTAGCAGCGGCGACACAAAACGCCAAGGAATACGGCTTTAAAACACAAGTGCGGGCAGGCGGCCGCTGTGGGCTATAGCGTCATGGCGCGTTGACCTGCATTGATGCGGTACGTCGGCCCGGCCAGGACCGCGCCGCGGAGGATGTCCGCCTGATGCCTGACCAGACCGTGCCGGTGCCCGTGAAGAAGCGGGCATTCCGCTGGCTGCTTGCTGGCTCGTCGGTGTCGATGCTGGGTAGTCGGCTGACCACCATCGCCTACCCGATGCTGATCCTCTTCCTGCACGGCTCGCCGGTTATCGCTGGCCTTGCGGTATTCGCCGCCAATGCGCCCAGCGTGCTCGTCTACATGCCGGCTGGCGCGCTGGTCGACCGGCTCGACCCGCGGCGCACGCTGCTGGTAGCGGAGACCGGGCGCGGTATCGCGATCGGGTCCATCGTCGCCCTGCTGCTGCTCGGCTGGGCGAGCGTTCCGCTCGTCATCCTGGCGGCCATCGTGGAGGAGAGCCTTGAGGTCTTCGCGCTGCTAGCCGAACGCCGTTACGTCCGGGTTCTGGTCGATCCCAGCCACGCCCCGTCCGCGCTGGTCAGCATCGAGACGCGGGCCCACGTCGTGCTCACGGCCGGTCGTGCGCTCGGCGGCCTGCTGTTCGCCGCCAGTCAGGTGCTGCCCTTCCTGGCCGACATGATCTCCTTCATCGCCTCCGTCATCTCGCTGCTTTTCGTCAAGCCCGACCGCACCGAGGCGCCGGCGAAAGGCAACGGCACCAAGCTCTCTGAGGACGTGCACGACGGCTGGCGCGCCCTCATGCGCGACCGCTTCGCCCGTAACGCCTCGTTTCTTTCAGCTAGCCTGACCCTGCTCTCGCAGGCGCTGATCATTGTTTTTCTCACTGAGGCGCACGCCGACCAGGTCTCATCCTTTGCCATCGGCGCTGTCCTCGCGACCTCGGGCGTCGGCGGCTTCCTCGGTGCGCTGGCGGCGAAGCGGATCTGGCGGTTGTGGGACGGGTCACCGCTGCGGGCACAGCCGGTCGTATGGCTGACGATGTTCGCCCTGCTCGGCTTCTTCGGCCGCTGGGAGATAGTGGCCATGTCCATCGCCATGGTGGTCCTTGGCTTTTCCGGGGCGCTCAGCAACGTGGAGCTCAGCAGCTACCTGTTCGTCTGCGTTCCGGTCGATAAACAGGCCCGGGTGGCCAGCATCGGGATGCTGCTCGACTTCACCGCCTGTGCGCTCGGCCCCGCCTTCGGCGGAGTGCTGGCCCAGACCCTCGGGCCGCAGCACGCGGTCTGGGCGCTGTTCGGGCTGACTATCCCCTGCGCGGTGTTCGGTCTCCGGCACCTGGAAGCGCCGCGAGTTCCGGTCTGGCCGGTTATCCAGCCCGAGCCGGCCGGTCGGCCGAGGTCCCACCGGGGTCCGCGACCTGCCGGGCCGGGCAAGGACACGCCCGCAATCGCGTCACCCGTCAACGGACTGTCGTCGTCAGCTGATCCTGCTCGGCTTCAGGTAGGCCTCATGACGGAGGTGGTCGTCTTGCCCGACGAAGGCTTTGAAGCCGCCGAGGCGGTAGGCGTCGCCGGCCCGGCGCGGGGCGACGTCGATGTGAAAGTCGCGCCGCAGGTGCGCCAGGTGGCGTTCGAAGGCGGCAACCTCCAGTGACCCCGGCACCCGCCGGATGATCTGCTCCATGGTGAGGAACCCGCCGTTGTCCCGGAGCACCGCGTAGACCGGGTCCTGCGCGGGCCTGGACTGCTCGACCAGGTCGGCCGGGACGCCCTCGTGGTCGAGGGCGCGGCGGACCTGGTTGCCGAGGGCGCAGGCAACCGGCGGCGGGAAGGCGTTGCCGATCTGGCGGTACACGGTCGTCTTACGGCCGGTGAACTCCCAGCGGTAGGTGTCGTCGTCCCAGCCCTGGATGCGCGCGACCATCGCGGTGGTCAGCCGGGGCAGCAGGGTGACGGGGTCGCTGGCGGCCGGGGCCGCGTCCGCGACCCCCAGCGCGTCCACCCCTAGCTGCCGCCAGGCCCGCTTGGCCCGGGTCGGGCCGAGGTCCGCCCCCCCGTGCTTCTTGGACCCGCCGACGATGGTCGGGGCGATGTCGCTGGCGCGCTCCGCCCAGCCGCCCGCGCCAGGCCAGCCGTTGGCCGCCATCAGCTCGCGCAGCGTCTCCCCGACCGTCCGCAGCTGGTCAGGGCGAGGCTCCGGCCAGCTGAAGTGCCTGAAGTCGGCCGGGCGCATGGCGACCAGGACGAACCGGGGCCGCAGCTGGGGCACGCCGTAGTCGGCCGCGTGCAGCAGGCGCCAGTCCGCGGCGTAACCGAGCTGGGCCAGCCGGTCAAGTACGTGCTGCCGGTAGGCGGAGAAGCGGGGCAGTGACAGGCCCCGGACGTTCTCGAGCAGGAGCGCCCGCGGCTGTACGGTCCCGCACAGCTCGATCGCCCAGGCGAACAGGTCTCGCTCGTCGGTGGCGCCGAGCTGCTTGCCCGCGACGGTGAACGGCGGGCACGGCACGCCGCCCGCTAGCAGGTCGATGCCCCGGTAGGAACCGGGATCCCAGACGGAGGGGCTGGCGACGTCGCCTTCGGCCACCTTCCAGTGCGGGCGGTTGTGGCGGAGGGTGCGGGCCGCGTTCGCGTCGAGTTCGACCGCCAGCTCATGCTCGAACCCGGCTACCTCAAGCCCGAGCGACTGCCCGCCGGCGCCCGCGCAGATCTCAACGACCTGGTACCGACGCACTCTGGCCTCCTCCGCCGCCCCCGTCCGCCACCCGGCGAGTGCCTAGCGTAGCACCTGGCTACGCCCGGCTTCGAATGGATGCTCGAAGGCTGGGCAGGGGAATGCCGGAACCTGCCGCCGTGTGCGTCAGCACGTTTATTTGCAAACGTCACATGCAATTTACGGAGACCCGTGCATATGCACTGTGCAATGGCGCGATAGTCTACGGCTAAAGGTCGGGGGAACGCGTTTCAATGTCACCAGAAGAGACAGGATAGAGATGAAAATCGAAAACGGGCAGCCCGCCGACCAGCTTGGGGTTGCCTGGCGTAAGAGCACGGCCAGTAACCCCAGCGGCTCCTGCGTTGAGGTCGCGGCACTGCCGGACGGCGGGGTCGCCGTGCGGAACTCCCGCTTCCCGTCCGGGCCCGCGCTCGTCTACACGCGGGCGGAGCTGGTCGCGTTCCTGGTCGGCGCGAAGGCAGGCGAGTTCGACGACCTGGGATGATGCCGAATCAGCAACAAGTAGCCAGTGTGGGCCAGCTATTAATGCGCACATAGTTGCCAAATGCGTATGATGCGGGAATGAAGATGCGGCGTCACCCGGTGAGCGCCTTACCCGCTGTCAGGCTCATGGAGCACAGGTCTATTAGCATCGAGGCGCTGATGACTACTGAGGTGCCGGGCGGCGGGCAGCCAGATTCCGGTCAGGACGAGCCCCTTATCGGCGGCGTCGTCCTGCGCATGCTGCTCGGCACCCAGTTGCGCCGGTACCGCGAGGCGGCCGGCATCTCGCCTGAGCATGCCGGCTACCAGATCCGGTCGTCGCGGTCCAAGATCAGCCGGATGGAAACCGGCGCCGTCGGGTTCAAGCTCCGCGATGTCGAAGACCTGCTCACCGTGTACGGGGTGACCGACGCGGAGGCGCGGTCCCGGCTGGTGTCCATGGCCAGGCAGTCGAGCCAGCCGGACTGGTGGGCCAAGTACGGCGACGTCCTGCCTGACTGGTTCGAGAACTACCTCGGGCTTGAGGCCGCCTCCAGCACCATCCGGACCTTTGAGCTGCAGTTCGTGCACGGCCTGTTCCAGACCGAGGAGTACGCCCGTGCGGTCACCCTCCTAGGGCACCGGACGGCGTCCGAGGCGGAGATCGAGCGCCGGGTAGGCCTGCGCCGTAAGCGGCAGGACCTGCTCGTCCGGGCGAATCCGCCGCGGATCTGGTCGGTCATGGACGAGGCGGTACTGCGGCGGCCGGTCGGCGGCCCGGCCGTGATGCGCGCACAGCTCCGCCACCTCCTCGAAGTGGCGGAGCTACCGCAGGTCACCCTGCAGGTCGTCCCGTTCGCCAGGGGCGGTCACGCGGGCGCGAGCGGGTCGTTCGCCGTGCTCCGCTTCGAGGAGCATGACCTTTCCGACCTGGTATACATTGAGCAGCTCACCGGTGCCGTTTACCTGGAACAGCGGCCAGATGTGGAGCACTACCTGGAAGTCATGGACCACCTCAGCGGTGAGGCACTGACCCCCGCCGAGACGATCCGGTTCATCGAGCAGATCGCCACAGACATATAAGGGGCATCAGAGATGACCAGCGACGGGCCGACCGCGCCCGGAGACGGCGGCGCGGCGGCACACACCGGCTCGCTGCCGTTCGACACGAGCGTCGCGAACCAGGCCCGCATCTACGACTTCCTCCTCGGGGGGAAGGACAACTACGCCGTCGACCGGGTGGCCGCGGCGGAGATGCTCAAGGCCTACCCGGAGACCGAGCTGACCGCCCGGGCTAACCGGGCGTTCCTCGGGCGGGCGGTCCGCTACCTCGCCGCCGAGGCCGGCATCCGCCAGTTCCTCGACATCGGCACCGGCATCCCGACGGCGGGCAACACCCACCAGGTCGCCCAGCGGATCGCGCCGGAGAGCAAGGTCGCCTACGTGGATTACGACCCGGTGGTCCTGGCCCACGCCCGTGCCCTGCTCACCAGCACCGGGGAAGGCGCCACCGAGTACATCGACGCGGACCTGCGCGACACCGACAAGATCCTCACCCAGGCCAGGCAGCTGCTTGACTTCGACCGCCCGGTGGCGATCACGCTGCTCACGATCCTGCACGCGATAACCGACGCCGATCAGCCGTTCGCGATCGTCGCGAAGCTCATCGACGCCGTGCCGCCCGGCAGCTTTCTGGTGATCACCCACGCGGCGATCGACCTAGTTGACCCGGACACGATGCAGGGCCTGCAGGACGGCTGGAAGGGCAAGGTGCAGCAGCAGTTCCAGTGGCGCACCAGGGACGAGGTGGCGGGCTTCTTCGCCGGCCTCGAGCTGGTGGAGCCGGGCCTGGTCCAGGTGGACGCGTGGCGCCCTGGCGGCGCGGGTGAGGTGGCCAAGGCGGCCATGTGGGCCGGGGTGGCGCACAAGCCCTGACTCAGCCCGCCCCGCCGAGCAGGAACGAGGTCAGCCGCGGTCCCATCACCGTGGCGTCGTAGTCGCGGGCAAACCGGTCCCGGGCCGCGCGGGCGGCCTTGAGCCGGGCCTGCTCGTCGTCCACCAGGCCGGTCAGGATGGCGGCCGCCTGCCTGGGGTCGTCGAGCGGCCAGTACCGCCCTTCCACGCCGTCGTCGAACAGCTCCCCGAGCGGGCCGATGGCGGCCGCGACGACTGGCAGGCCGGCGTCCATCGCCTCCATGATCGCCAGCGAGGACGACTCCGAGTAGGAGGCGTGCACGTAGGCCCGGTAGCCGGGCAGGTAGTCGCGCACGTCGGGGCGGAAACCGCGCAGCCGTACCTGCTGGCTGACGCCGAGGGTGGCGGCCAGCCACTCGAGGCTGGCGTGCACCGGGCCCTCGCCGAAGATGTCCAGCGTGAGCTCCTGCCCCGCCTGCTTGGCGGCGGCCAGCACGTGCAGCAGGTAGCGGTGGTTCTTGACCGGCTCCAGGTTCCCGACGGTGACCAGGTCGCCGTGCGGTTCCGCGCCGGGCGCGTCGCGGGGCGCGGTGAAGTTCCCGATCACCGCCGACGGGACCGTGGCGGCCGCGGGCAGCCAGCTCGTCAGCGCTTCCTGAGCCCACCGGGACACGTAGACGATCCGGTCGACCCGGGGGATGACCGCACGCTCAAGCTGGCGGATGCGCCGGAAGGCCCGCCCGTCCCGGGGAAGAGCCCCCTTGTCGGCCCACTCGTCGGCCTGCGACGTGCGGAAGTGCACCGCCATGACCACCTGCTGGCCCCGGTGGCGGCGCGCCGCCAGCGCAGCCCGGGCGGCGGGCGGGTCCTGCGCGTAGATCACGCAGTCACCGCGGCCGGCCAGCTCGCGGCGCAGCGCGGCGCGCAGGAAAACCTCATGCCAGTGCCGGTACCAGAGGACGCCTGCGGCCGCGCTGGCCGGGTCGACTGCGCGCCGCAGCGCGTAGGCCGGCGTGTACAGGGGCCGGCCCCAGCTGAACGGCGTGACCAGGGTGGCCTCCGGGCTGGCGGCATCGCTGGCGAGGTAGCGCAGCAACTGCTGAACGTGGGTCTGCACGCCGGTGACGCCCTTGGGCCTCAGCATGCTCGAGATAACCAGGGGCAAGGGCCGGTCTGACATCGCTGCGCCTCCGCTCCTCCACGGGCCTGCCTTCGTTACACACGAGCGGGCGCGGGCCACGGTGATACCGATCGGTCAATCACTGAACGTTATGATGCTCACGGCGAGTAGCCGCTAGGGGGAGCGCCAGGTGACCGCGGGACGGTTCTACTTCATCGCGCCGATGCCCCGGCTGGCCGATGCGGCTAGCTGGGCGGCGCAGCTACGCCGCATCGAGGACCTGGGCTTTCACGCGGTGGCAGTGTCAGAGCACTACAGCCGCGGCTGGGCGATGGACGCGCTCACCGCGATGAACTTCGCACTGGGGCAGACCACGCGGCTGCACGCGCTGCCGCTGGTGCTTAACAACGACCTGCACCACCCGGCGATGCTGGCCAAGGCGATCGCCACCGCTGACGTGCTCTCGGCGGGCCGGGCGGCACTCGGCATCGGAGCCGGCTGGCTGCAGGACGACTACCGGGCGCTTGGCCTGCGCTACCAGCCCGGGCCCGCCCGGCTGGAGCGGCTGGAGGAGGCGCTGCGGGTGCTGACCGCCTTCTTCCGCGATGACCAGGTGAATTTCCACGGCCGGCACTACCAGGTGACCGGGCTTGAGGCGCTGCCGAAGCCGGCCCGCCGTCCCCGGCCGCCGCTGCTGGTCGGCGGCGGGGGGCCGAAGATGCTCGGCCTCGCCGCCCGTTACGCGGACATCGCCGGCATTCACATGCGGCTCGGGCCCGGCCCGTTCGACCAGGCGGCCGCGGGCGAGCTGACCAGGGACGGCGTCGAGCGGAAGATCGAGCTGGTCGCCGCGGCGGCTGCCGCGGCCGGCCGGCCGGCCCCTGAGCTGCAGTTCACCTGCTACGACGTCAGCATCACCGGATCGGGGCGGCCGCCGTCGGGGTCGTCGTTCGCGGCCTACATCAGCGCGCACCCGGCCGCGTTCGCCCGGTCCCCGGCCTCGCTGCGCGGCGAGGCCGCCCAGTGCGCTGATGACCTGCGGCGCTGGAACGAGGAGCTCGGGATCTCCTACTGGAACCTGGGCGGCGACCTGGAGGCGCTGGCACCGGTTATCGCGCGGCTGTCCGCCGAGTAGGAGCCCGAACGGGGGCGCGGGTATCACTCCCGCCCGCTGGCTTCTCTGCTGTACGTATGAGCACCTACCAAGCGCTGCCACGGCGCTACCGGAGTGCCCGGCCGCGCGAGGCGGCCGTGGCGCGAGAGCGCTCTGTCCAGCGCCGGATCTTCGCCGCCTGGGGACTGCTCTACCTCAACACGCTGACCTATGTGGCCGGCTACTCCGTGCTCGACCTGCCGTCCAAGTTCGGCAAGGGCATGGCGCAGGCGGCCCTGCCGCTGGCGATCGTGCTGCTGCTGACGGTTAACCCCCGGCTGCGGGTCCGGCCCAGCGTGTTCCTCTGCCTGGTTACCGCCCTGGCCGCGGAGACCGTGCTCACCGCGGTGCAGGTGCACCACCTGGGTACCGCCTTCCGTACCTTCCGGCTGGCCGAGTTCGCGTTCGCGCTGTGGCTGATGACCCCCTGGTGGGGACGGCCGGACATGCTGCTGCTGCGGTGCCACCTGCGCTGGCTGTACATTTCGCTCGGCACGGTCGCCCTCGGCCTGCTGGTGTCACCGGGCAAGGCGTTCGCCTACGACGGCCGGCTGACCGGGGCGATCTGGCCGATCCTGCCGACCCAGATCGCCCAGTACGCGGCGCTCGCGGCCGGGCTGACCATCGTGCTGTGGCTCGGCCGCCGGCTGAGCGGGCCCGCCGCTGTGGCCGGAGTAGCCTTCGCGGTCGCCATCCTGCTGCTGACGCACACCAGGACGGCGCTCATCGCCCTGGCGGCGGGCGTCGTGGTGGCGGGGCTGAGCCTGTTCACCCGCAACGCGCGGGCGCGCCGGTTCTTCGCCGGCGGCGCGGCCGTGCTGCTGGTCGCCGCGGTGACGGTCGCCGGGGTGGTCACCAGCTGGCTGGCCCGCGGCCAGAGCTCGCAGGGGCTGGTCAGCCTGACCGGGCGGACCAGCCTGTGGTCGGCGGTGCTTAACACGCCGCGCACCGGGTTCCAGGAGATCTTCGGCTTCGGCCTGTCCAACGCCGGGGTCAACGGCCTGCCGATCGACAGCAACTGGCTGTCCTCATACATGCAGGAAGGGCTGTTCGGCGTGGTCATCTGCGCCCTGATGCTGATCTTCCTGTTCGGCGCCGCCTGCTTCCGGCCGTCCAGCGTGCACCGGGCGCTGGCCCTGTTCCTGGTGACCTACTGCGCGGTCGCCGCGTTCACCGAGGACGCCTTCACCGGCGTGTCGACCTACCTGCTGGCGCTCACCGTCGCAGCATCGCTGCTGCTCGCCCGCCAGGGCCGGGGCACTACCGCAGTGTGACGACGTTCGCGGTGATGAGGGAGGCCGCGTCGGAGGCGAGGAAGGCGATAACCTCGGCGACCTCTTCAGGCGGCCGAGCCGGTCGGTCGCGGTAGCGGCGAACGTGTCCGCCAGCCAGCCGGTCGCGTTGTTGACCAGGATGTCGACCGGGCCGAGTCGTTCCTCGGCCGCGTCGAACAGCCGGGCCGGGACAGCCGGGTCGGACAGGTCGGCCTCGACCGCGACGGCCCGCCCGCCCGCGTCTTCGATGCGGGCGATGACGGCGGCGGCGTCGCCCGAGCGGTTGTCCCGGTACGCCTGCGGCGTTCCGGGGTCTGCTGGGTCTTCGAGCCGCAGGAACGTGCACAAGACGGCGCACCCGCGCTGGGCGAGGGCTTGCGCGGTCGCCGCCCCGATGCCGTGGTTGGCGCCGGTCACGATCGCTGTGTGCCCCGGCGTCATCGCTGCTCCTTCAGTGGGAGCTGGAATCCTAACAGCCGGGACAAGCCTGCTCAGGCCGGGTTCTTGATCGCGAAGCGGTAGATGCCGAGCAGGTCCTCGACGCTGCGGTCGGGGTCGAACCGCTCGGTGTAGGTGCGGCGCGCCCGCTCGCCGTAGCGCTGGTAGCGGCCGGGGTCGCGGGCGATATCGGCGATGGCCCGCGCGAGCGCGGCCGGGTCGCCGGGGGTGAACAGCTCACCGTCGGTTCCCGGGGTTATGAGCTCGGGGAACGCGCCGTGGCCGGCTGCTACCGGCGGCACCCCGGCCGCCATCGCCTCCACTGCGACCAGGCCGAACGGCTCCTCCCAGGCGGACGGCAGCAGCACCGCGCGGGCACTGGCGATCAGCTTGGCGCAGTCGGCGCCGTCGAGCGTCCCGGTCAGCTCAACCGATGGGCGGGTCGCCGCCCAGGCGGCGACCTCGTCGCCGAGCGGGCCGCTGCCCGCGATGACCAGCCGCAGCCCGGGCTCGGCCGCTCCGGCCAGGAACCGGTCCCAGCCGTCCATCAGCAGGCGCACGCCCTTGGTCTCGTCGAGCCGTCCGGCGTAGACCACGACCGGGGTCCGCCCGGGCTCCGGGTCAGGGCGGCCGGGCAGGTCGAGCCGCGGGATGAGGTTCCACCGGACGAACGTGCGATCGGGCGCCAGGTCGAGCCCGCTCAGCAGGTCACGCTGGGCGCCGGAGATGAAGATGAAGGCTGACACCAGCGACCGCCAGGTCTGCCGGTGCAGGCTGACGCTCAGCGCCAGCGGCACGGTGGCCGCCCGGGAGCCGCGGTAGCAGCCGTGCACGACCGACTTGACCGGCGAGCCGTCGATGCAGTCATGGCAAACCGCGCCGCGGCGGAAGAACGTGCCGCCCGGGCAGCCGAGCCGGTAGTTGTGGATAGTGGCCACCACCGGCACCCCGGCGTCCCGGCAGGCGTGCAGCACCGACGGGCTGAGCAACGGGAACGTGTTGTGGAGGTGAACCACGTCGGGCCGCTCCGCGCGCAGCGCGGCGCCCAGCTCGCGGGCTGACTCGGTGCTCCAGACGGCCCGGGCCGGCAAGGTGGCCTTCTTGACCGCGGGCCACCGGGCGATCTCGTCGCTGCTGCGCTCGAACCGGGCGACGGTGTGGCCGGCCGCGGCCAGCGCCGCGGACTCCTGGTCGACGACGCGGTTCTCGCCGCTGGGCGCACCCGAGCGGTAGCGGTTGTGCACAAGCAGGATCTTCACGCTCAACAGAGCACCCGCCGGGCCGCGCTGATACCAGGGCAGCAGGCCCGGCCAGGTATCACAGCCGGGGCGCCCGCCCTCGTGTAGTCAGGCCGATGGGGGTCAACGCGAGGCCGCGACAGCTAGGGAGCGAGAACTGCCGTGCACGCTTACGTCATCAACCTGGCTCGATCGCGCGACCGGCGGGCCTACATCACCAAAGAGCTGAAGAAGACCGGCCTCGACTACGAGCTGGTGACAGCGGTCGACGGGCGAGAGCTCGACCTGGGCGACGAGTCGGTAATCCACCCGTCGTTCCTGACCAGGACGTCAGGCTCGGCCGGATCAGCCGGGGCGTCGCTGAGCCACCTGGGCGTCTACCACAAGATCATCGAGGACGGCCACGGCGCGGCGCTGATCCTCGAAGACGACGTCAAGCTGCCCGCCGACCTCGGCCGCCTGGCCGACGCGGTCGGTGCCCGCCTCAGCGGTGCCGAGATAGCGCTGCTGAGCGTGGACAGCCCGGACCCGTGCCGGCTGAGCGTGGCCGAGGCCGCGTCGCTGCCGGGCGGGCGGCAGCTCGCGCTGCCGCTGGACGTGGCCCAGCCGCGTAGCGCGGGCGGCTACGTCATTACCCGGGAGGCCTGCGAGCGCATCGTCAAGGGACTGCCGCCGATCCGGGTCCAGGCGGACTCCTGGTGGTACTTCTACCGGGAGGGCATGGTCGACCGGGTGCGCTGCGTCGCCCCGCTGCCGGTGCTCAAGAACCCCAACTTCATCTCGACGATCGGGTTCTACTCGCTCGGCAACGGCGTCCGCGCCCGGCTGGCCGGGCCGCTGGTGCGCGGCAAGATCCCGGGCCTGCACCAGTTCCTCTCCCGTCGCCGGGGGCGCATCTACGAGCAGTGGGGCCGGGCTGAGGTGACCGACGGCCCGTTCACCGAGAAGCCGTCCCGGCTGGCCTAGGCATAGCCGGGCCCGCAGCTCGCCCCAGGCCGCCGAGACGGCCTGGGGCGAGCGCGTGTCCGCCCGGTACGTCACACCCGCCACCGAGGGATCGACTGTCACGCGGGCGAGAAGATCTTGGAAATAAAGTGCCGCATAGCACGTAGGAGTTTCCAATCCGACAAAAGTTTCCGCTTCGGTGGCGGGTGGCGGGTGGCGGGTGGCGGGTGGCGGGTGCGGGTGGCGTCCGGTGGTTCAGCTGGAGACCGTGTCGCTCTGCTCGCCCACGCTGATCTCGACCACGTAGTCGTCGGCGGGCGGGTTGAGCGCGTGCTCGCGCAGCGCCTGGCGTAGCTGCCACCAGGCGATCACCACGCCGATCCAGGCGGCGGCGGCGGCGAGGTAGACGCTGCCGGCCGTCCCCCAGACCAGTGCGCCGGCGACCGCGCCGGCCACGATGATCACCGCCGTGCGGAGCGCGTTGCGCATGCTGCGGCGGGCGGCGCCGAGGGCGTGCAGCCCGATCCCGGCCCCGGTCCCGGCGCAGGTGGCCATCACCGACAGCATCGTCGGCAGCACCAGCGGGTAGGTCGCCTGCCACATGCCGCCGAGCATCAGGTGGCCGAGGCCGTGCGGCAGCGCGACCAGCAGCAGCACGCCCCAGGCGAGCGCCATCAGGGTGAGGCCGATGCTGGTGGCCAGGCAGAACAGGGTGAGCAGGCGCTGCGAGCGGCGCAGCAGCCGGGCGGCCTCGGGGATCGTGATCAGGCTGATCCCGTAATAGATGATCTTGAACGGGCCCATCAGCACGCCCGCCGCCTGGATCAGGCCGACGGCGCTCAGCCCGAGGATGTGGGTGACGCTGTAGCTGCGCAGCGAGTCGACCGCGTTGCCGCCGGTGTTCTCCACCAGGTAGCGGGGGCCGAGGTCGCGATGCCGCGACAGCCAGTGCAGTGACTGGCGCAGGCTGGGCAGGACGCGGGCCTGGAACGCCCCCAGGACGGCGCCTACGCTGGCCGCCCCGCCCCAGGCGAGCACGAACCAGAACACGTCCGCGTGGCCGGTCTGCTTCAGCAGGATCAGCGCCGGGATCTGGATCAGCGCCCAGACGGTGTCGTTGAGGAACGCGTGATAGCCCTTGCTGGCGGCGAAGAACGCGTAGCGCCAGCTGTCCTGCAGCAGCAGCCCGGGCAGGGTGAGGCCGAGGGCGAGGAACGCCTTCCCGGTCGTCCCGCCGATCAGCGCGCCGGCCACGATGCCGATCAGCCCGCCCGCCACTCCGACCAGCACGGCGGTGCCGGCCGCGCCCGCGCACGCGCGCCGCCAGGCGGGCAGGCCGGTGTGGCTGAACCTGATCAGCAGCGGCTCGACGGCCAGGCCGCGCGACGCGTTGATGCCAAGCCCGTACGTCACGTAGGCAAGGCTGAAGGCGCCGAACTCGGCCGCGCCAAGCGAGCGCGCGACGAACGCGCTCAGCAGGAAGTTCGTCAGGCTGGACATGCCCTGATCGGCCACACCCCAGCTGAGGCGGCGGCTCGCCCTGCCCGCCGCGCGCAAATGCCGTGCAGCAAGGAACTTCCGGGGATTTAGGTCCACGCTCAACCAGATCTACGACTCGGGCCAGCTGATACTTATAATTCGAAAACCGAGTATTAAGTCGGACATTGGGTGATCCTCTACTGGTGGAGATCTCGAAGAAGCTAACAAGTCCGCGCCGCCGACTGCTGTGTTCGGCGGCGGTACTCGCGTCCCTCGGGCTCGCCGCGTGCGGCCCGGTCACTTCGACGGGAAAGGCCGCCGGGTCCGCTCCGGGCGCCACCGCGAGCGCCGCCCCGGCTAGTACCACCCCGGCCGGCCGCTCGCCGTCGGTCGCCAGCTCGGCCACGACCGCGACCGCCGCGCCGGCCAAGTCCGGCTCCGCGTCACCGTCCGCCACCAAGTCGACCTCCGGCACGCCGACGGCCAGCGCCACGTCCGCTTCCCCGTCAGGATCCGGCTCCGCCAGCTCGGGCTCCGGCTCCAGCTCGCCCAGCGGCGGCTCGTCCGGGGGAACCGGCTCGTCCGGTTCCGGCGCGCCCTGCGTCACGTCGGCCGCCAAGGGCAGCTGCGGCCCGTACAACGACGCCAGCATCAGCCAGACGGCCGGCACCAGCACCACGGTCGGCCAGGACGTGTGGAACCCGATCTCCGGCT
>Ga0265338_10001334_pt1 | contig 40270 bp, 65 predicted proteins | sample 42126metaG_FD_193579 | JGI IMG/M metagenome (GOLD analysis project Ga0265338, IMG submission 193579) | Rhizosphere microbial communities from Carex aquatilis grown in University of Washington, Seatle, WA, United States - 4-21-26 metaG | ecosystem: Host-associated > Plants > Roots > Rhizosphere... | reverse complement strand
TACCCCAGCGCAAGCGGTACCTCACGTAAGATTCTAGTTTCAGATGGAACAAATAACGTCTACTCTACCGAGACTTGGGCTACTCCTGGATCAAGTGGAAATGTACTCACAAGCGATGGAACTAACTGGACTAGCGCTGCTGCTAGCGGCGGATCATTTCAGACAGTTTCTATAACACTAACAAACTCACAAATTAAAAATTTACACGGAACCCCAGTAGAGATTATTGCTGCACCAGGTGCTGGAAAAGGCATAGCTTTAGTGACCATTTGTAGCCAGCTAAACTATGGGGGAACGAATGTGTTTACAGCAAGTGCTGCGCAAACTATAGGACTTTATTACAATAATAATACCACATCTGCTGGAACTGCATTAAGTAACACACAAATAGTAGCAAATACAAATAGGAAATCAATCTTGCCTAATTCAAGTAGTCTTTTAAGCCAAGCAGTTGGGATATTGGACAATGTAAATATTGCAGCATGGAATAATAATGCTACTGAAATTTCAGGTAACGCAGCTAATAACAATACCATAGATATTATAGTGGCCTATTGGATCGTAACATTCTAAATCGCACACCACGCGTTTTTCAACCATACCCGCTATCCCAGGTTGTCTTAACCAACGATCGCCTCGCCATGGGTCACCCAAATCCGTCAGGCCTATTAACCATGGTGCTATGAAGCCTGCAAGTTTTGCTAACCGTATGGGGTGGCTTCTTTAGGCACCATCTTTCGCCGGAAGACATCTTGTTGAATTTTTGCTCACATGGAAGCCCGCAGAAACGGGCTTTTTTGTCGGTGGTAAACTCTTTACTGCATATTGGGCAGACTTTAGTTTGCATTGACATTAGAAAGGACATTCCGCATCAGAAGGCACAGCAGGCGCTCTAGGAGCCATCGATTCATATTCGCCCGCATCAATCATAGCAATGACTTTGTCTTGAAACTTTTTGTTCCGAGCTTCATCGAACTTTACCAAAGACTGATATTTTTTCTGCCCATCTTTCTCGTATTCTCTGCTTGGAAGTCCTACCCACTTCTTGCCATCTTTATTAAAAAAAGAGCATGCCATCGTCATGCCCCATTCTTCGATAACGACATCGAAAAATCCTCTAAGATAGCCCTTTTCCATTGGTTTGAAATTAATGATTTTCATATTTTTTGCTCTTCCTTTTCGCTTGCGTAGTAAATGTTTATTACATTAAATGACTCATCATCGAAAAGCCATCTATTGATATAAGAATAAAATAAATCTCTATCTTTAACTGAATCAAAGCCAAGAAATTCTACAGCATCAGTATCGAAAGAAAGTTCTACTCCTAAGCAGTCTATGTGGCCCCCTGGGCATTTAAACCAATCTTTTTTTATAACTTGATTAAGACACTTTATGCTATAAATTCTATCATTTATTATCATGAACCTATTTAAATCAACTGATTGTTCAAAAGTTCGGCAACCAGCACCTTCATAATAAAATTTCTCAACCCTACTTGCTTTATCCATGTTTTACATCATTTCCAAATATTAATTGGTATTGTTCTCTAAGTTTTTGATAGTGAGAATCTATCTCTGCGTCTCCTGAGCTTTTGTCGCAATCTATCAGATATTTTTCTCGCTCCTTCATAAAGTTAACGAAGCTCTTCTCATAGTGCAGGAGAGCCTCATCGGCTTTGTTACACCGATCGAGAGCATTGACTATAGTGTGCATGTCAATCTTCTCACCAGCGTTCATTCTATCAAAAATTGTCTTCCAATTCTTGTCGGCAGCGATCTTTTTCTCGCTTAATAGTTTTGCATTCATTCACTTAACCTATTTGTATTAAAGTCATCTATAGTACTTTTCAGCATGTGAGAATACTCATAGAAATTGCCATTCTTGAGATCTATGGCCAGATCGATTCTTCCTGTCTGTCCATGACGATTTTTAGCAATATTTACTATTACTTTACCTGGAGAATCGCTTGGATTGTAAAGATCAGGCCTGTGAAGCATCAAGACTTGGTCTGCGTCCTGCTCAATGGCTCCAGATTCTCTTAAGTCGCTAAGCATAGGTATCTTATCGTTTCTTGATTCCACTGCTCTATTTAGCTGGCTTAAGCATAAAATGGGTATATTCAGCTCTTTAGCAAGAATTTTGAGGCTCCTTGAAATTTCTGAAACTTCATTGACTCGGCTATCGGAGTTCTTGAATCGTGCGGAGCCTCCAATAAGCTGTAGATAGTCTATAATAATAAATCTTATATCATGAATTTCTTTCATCTTACGAGCGGCTGTCATGATATCGCCTATTTTGCAAGAGCTTGATTCATAGAGAATTATTGGAGCATTTTTGATCTTTTCCATATTCTCTTTGACTTCTTCGAGATCAACTTCATTGCCCCTATCGAAATCAGCGTAGCTCATTCCTGAGTAGTTGCTAAAAAGCTTAAGGACTATTTGAGGAATCGACATCTCTAGGCTAAAGATGCCGACAGGAACTCTAGATCGAATACCTACATCAACGGCTACATCGAGGGCAAACGTAGTTTTGCCTACGCCTGGGCGAGCCGCCAGTATGATTAGATTTGACTTGCCTAAGCCATTTAGATAAGAGTCTATCGAAGATATTCCTGTGCTCAAGCCTGTGCAGTTTGAGTCTTTGCAGTCTCTTCTATCTTTAATTTTATTTTCTATATATTCACCAAGAGAAACGCCTACTGGCGATTTTTTCCCTGTGACGATATCAGTCAAAGTGTAGAATTCGTGAGAAGACTTTTTCTTCAAGATACGAGAGATTTCTTTAGAGAAATCTTCAAGAATCTCTTCGGCAGAACGCTTTTCGTCGCTGATATCTTGCGTAGAGTTATTCAATAATAACATTAACTCACGACGCATAGACTTATCAAGGACTATATTTACATATTCTTCTAGCTGATAAGCATTGTTTGAGAAAGACGTGCATTCAAAAATATATTCTGTGGTTATTTGGGAAAGATTACCCTCATCCTTGAGCTTCTGTATGAGAAGCTGAGTTTCAGCAGGTTTTTCCTCTTCGTACATAGACTTTAAAGCAGAGAATATAATCTTATTCTTGCTTTGAAAGAAGTCTTGGGGAAGCAAATGCTGGCAGGCGAAGTCGTTGTGACTCGCTGAGCTTAGCATTGATCCTATAACAATTAATTCAGCTTCTTGAGAATTAGGAGGATAGATTGATTTGGTCATATAATTTGCCTATAACATTTAAAATTTCTTCTTCAAATAGGTCACTAAACATGCTAACACTATACACTTTTCCGCCATATTTTGCCACAACATTATCGCCTTCAATGGAGAAAAACATCCTAAGCTTTTCATACTTTTGGCTTGAAAAGCTTTCTTTGTTTCGGGCCGCGCGCGCCACATCTTCTTGAGATCTTCTTTGCTCTCCTTGAGGATTAAGTTTTTCTTTCAACATGTAGCCCTTGCATAAGTTCGTGAAGACAGCGATGGGCTTAGGGGGCTTTTGCTTCATTCGCTTGAGACAATAGCTTGCATGAGCGATCGCTTCGCGAGGGTATTTGCTGAGAGAGCGTTTGTCTTTTTCGCTGAAGGGTAATGCTTCGATGTCGTCTCTCATCGGAGCTTTCTCGTAAGGTGCATCTGTAGGATGCTCTAGATATTCTTCAGTCTTATTATATAAGGAAGGCGTGACATTTCCAGCTATGCTGGTTTTGGCACACGGCGAACATTTTTTGAAAATTGGAGATTCAGAGAAAAAATACTTTACACTTTTGAAATGGCCATCATGATCTTGCCTTGGCCTAAAGATATAACCATTTTTTATACCTTCATCAATAATTCTATATAAATGCCGTCGAGAAAGATCCATACATTTTATTAAATGTTCTATTTGAAAGACCCAGTTGTCAGGCTTTCTAACACAATATATTAATAACATTTTTAATTCATTAGATATCTCCATATTGTCAATAAGATCATTTGAAATCATTGAATATGGATGATTACGATCATGCGGTGATCGTTGTAGTGTGATGTCTATGGACATGAAATTTTCTTCCTTTGTTGGATCTTTTGTTGTATTAATCCACAGGAAGTGTTAAGATCTCGTGTATCACTTTCTGTGGGGAACAGGCGTCAATATTCTTTGCGAGATAGACGCCTGTTTTGTTTTAGAAGATAACCTTAAATGCCTTTAATTCCTAGCCAAATTTCTCATGCATAGGGTATCTTCCAAGTTAAAAAGGCATATCATGGAATGGTCAATTGTCACAACGTTTTTCGCCCTTATAACTTTAGTCATTGCAGCTTTGGTCCTTGTGATGCAAGATCGCATAGCAAAGCGCTTAGATCACTATGTCGACCATGCTTTATCAAACACAAATAGCCTCAAAACCATGCTCTCCATGATCACACAGATGGAAGCTAAGCAGGACCTCATGTTTAACAATTCTCTTCCTGCGCCTGGTGAGACAACAAAAGTTCCGCAATCATTTGTAGATTCAATAGATCGGATGCTAAATGCAAAACCTCATTACACAAAAGATGAATTTGGAGAAGGAATTCATTGGGAGAATCCTAAGCTTTCTGAGACTATATCTCGTGATACAATGCAAATGTGCTCATTCAAAGCAGCTTCACGCAAAGCTCTTGCTCAGTTCAAAGAGAAGCAAGAAGCTAAGAAGGCAGCGGAACTGCTTCCGAAAAGAAAAAGGGGCCGTCCTATGAAGACCCCTATTGTCAAGGCTGAGTAAGCTAAACGACTTCAGGTTCAGATTCAGGTGCTTGCTTCTGCCATTCTTCTAGAGCCTTGCAGAACTTCGACATCGCATCTTCACTTCTTAGGGCAGACCTGATGATAGCCTCTTCGGATGCTTGCTTCTGTTGTGACATATCGATTAGGAAGGCCTGCAATTCGTCTTTGCCAATAGGGTGGTGTCCAAACATGGCTTTTTGTAGATCGTCGATTGTAGGTGTGCTAGAAGCAGCCGGAAGGGCCTCTATCTTTGGTTGTTCCTGAACAATAGTAGTAACCTCGAAGTCAGCTTGAGCCATTTCAGGCTCCTGAGGTGCTTTCGTTCCTGCTTTGATGTCTTCCATTTCACCATCGGTGTATGCGCCTCCAATAACATCTGTCCATAATTGCCTAGCTAGACGCCCCATAGCTCTGCTGTATAGCATGTCTGAGCGCCATTTGTTCCAGTTTTCCTTGCTAGTTAGTCCAGCTTTCTTTGCATCTTCGTAGCTAAACTTGATTGTGCAAGTGTCTCCATTGTCCTTCCGTGTCCCCTTTAGAACGCAAGCGACATCGTCATTCTGCAGGATCTGGATGCTGCCTCCTGACTTACGGATCATGTCTGCCATAAGAATGGGCTTCATACTGATCTTGCCTTGTATGATGTCGAAACCATTCATCAAGGCCTTCACAGGATGGATGCCCAGGTCTCTTGCATACATCACTAGGATAGCTACTGTATCCTCGGTCCACTCTTTTGGCCATTTGCCAGATTTTACCACCATCTTGCCTACTTCTTTGGCGTAGTCAAGCTCTGTTTTGTAGTGGGTGGCTTGTACTATTTCATTGCTCATTAGTTTTCTCCTTTATTTTTTAAATTCATCTGGCCATTCTTCGCCAAGTTCTTGATCTGGTACAGGATATATCAACATACAATCACCTCCTAAACTACAAAGTTTACACTTTGCTAGTATTAGATTCAACTTGATTGTATAGGTCTTCCCACATCTTAGCTCTAATCTTAGAGAAACTAAGCTCTATTTCTACCATAAGTAGCTTATTCTCAAGCTCTTCGGCTCTCTCTTTGTAAAAATCGAACATCATCGCTTGATGATATTCTTCTCCGCTGATATATTCTTGGTCGCTATAGTTCATGTAGCAATCTCATTTTTATTGGTGATTGATTTACCCCTGATCTCATCCATCAGGGGGTTTTTATTTCCGCTTCTATCTCTAGTATCCATTCGACAAGGTCTGCAACCATATCGCAGTCCTCGCCGAACATTGCGGGCTTTAGAGTCATTAGATCGTAGATCTCTACTCCGTGAATCTCTGAATAGCCTTCCAGCTGACGCTTGTACATCTCAAGAGTGCTTCTGGTGATCCTATCTTGGATCGCTTCCCATTCGTCGCCTAACTGTTGAAAGTCTTGTATTTCTCTCATTGTTTTTACTCAAATGGTCTTTCGTTTAACATCTGTTTTATACTCTTAAAAGCTTCAGGGAACTCCCATTCTAGCCTACAAAGAATATGGTTTATATCAGCCTGCATCCATCCTACAACGAAAGGATAAATATGATCAGGATTTGAATCTAAAGTTTTGATTATATTATCTCTAATACGATCAACGTAATCTTTTACTATCTGTGCGTTGGACATCTTAGCTCTCCTTTCCTCCTTGGATATAACACCATAAGATGTCATCTCTGAATTTCTCATAAATATCTATGTAAGCTCCAGCCAAGAATATGCCTTCTGGTTCAGATCTCACTCTGGCCACAAAGTATTTAAATTTATCGTTTCTAGATGTATCGTTCCACAATACATATTCGCCTTCTTCAGGCAGTTCATTGTTTATTACACTTCTCCATTTCACGGAATGACCTCCTTTTTGGTTATGGCTTAACTATAACATTATCACAACCTTTTATACAACAGAAATAGCAGAAGATTTTTCTTCCCAGTACTTAATTGCTGCTTCCATGCACTTGTCGAGCACTTTTTGGTCGAACTGGAATGTGTGAACTATGGGCTCTAGCGGGTCGTAAATTAGCTTATTCTGTCCGTTCTTTCCGTATTTTACACGCTTTCTATGTCGCAAATTTACCCAAAGCATGTCCTCAGATATGCTATAGCCGTTTACTTTGAGTAGGTATAAGTAAAAATGGGCCTGCATGTTCCACTGCTCTTGATGCGCATTTGCAGAGCATTTCCAGTCTATAAGCCTGTCTGAGCCGTATCCTTGAAGTAAACCGTCACATTCGCCTGTGATCATGAGATCATCGCAATAAAGCCTAGGAACCTGCCTGATTAACATCGGCTGATCTGGAGCGAACTTAAGCATCTTGTAGCTATCGAAATAGGCTTGCGCCCTATCGCTTTCTATGACTACGAACTCACTTGCGCAGTCTTGAACTATAGCCTTGTGGACATTTGTGCCGATCTTGGCCTTTTCTTCTAAGATGATTGGATCTACGTCTGTATAGGGGAATAAGCGGCTTAAGATCTCTGATACGCGAACATGTTTCATATTTTTCTCCTTGGTTGATTGATATTGCTTGACTATAACATTGTGATAAGGTTATAGTCAATAGCAAAAAGGGGTGATCATGCAGCTTAAAGAATATCTACAGGCCAATAACATCGACATGATGGAATTTTCAAGAAAAACTGGCTTTTCTTACATGAGCATTTATAATTGGTGCCATTGGCGTCATGTGCCCTTATATGCCTATCAGCTGATTATTGCCAGGGAAACCAAGGGCAAAGTTACACAAGAAGATTGGAAAAAAGTAAAAATTACAAGGAGAAACAATGAAAAAGATGATGATATCAATAAAAGAAGCCTCAAAACAAATGCAGTGCACAGTGCAAAACGCGTACGATCTGGTGCGTCGGCTCAGCCTCAAGGCAAAAAAAGTGGAAGGTAAACTCTATACATGCCAAGAGTGGATCGATGAGTACTACGACGATTACCGCTCAAAACAGCTCCACAGCACATTCAACGGGCGTAGAGTCTTCGATCACTCACGCGGAGAGTATAGCATCCTTGATGCAGCTAAAATTTTGGATATGAACTTTAAAAACATTGAATACTACGTACGTACAGGCAAGCTTAAAAGTATTCGTAAGGGCTGTTATGTTGTCATTATGAAGGAAGAACTTGATAGGTTTGCAGCTGAGGAGATGGAGATTATTGCAGAAAATGCTTGATGAAATGCCAGCAAAGGAATATATAACATGCCAACAGAGCGTTGGCATGTACATTTTTGAGATACACTCTACACCCAGGCCTCAGAGGCAAACTCAGCAGGGATTGAGCTTTACAGGAAAGAAAGTATTTTATGACCCATCGAAGCTTAACAAGAAAAGCATACAATGGCAGATCATGCCGCATGCGCCCAAAGAGCCTCTTTTGGGTAGCATAGAGATGCACCTCACCTTCTACCTCCCTATCCCTAAACAAATTAGAGGCATAGAGCGTACACAAATGGAGACTAATACGATAAAGCACTTTATCCGGCCTGATCTCGATAACTTAGCTTACCTCGTGACTAATGCCCTCAAAGGCATCGTTTATCGAGATGATAGCCAAATCGTCAAGATGGTTCTCGAAAAAATGTATGGCACGCAGCCTAAGACTGTAATCAAGGTGTTTGAAGTATGAGAAAAAAAGAAAAATGGCACATCCATTGCGATGATGATGATAAAAGTAGGGATTATTCTATCTCTTTAGACCCAGGAAGGTGCGGATGGATTACTGATAGTGGGGCTCGTGGCTATGGATTTCCAAAAGAAGTAGCCCAATGGATATGTGATCAATTAAATAACTCTCAAGCGATCTGTCCGTTTGTTGGCGACTATAGTGGCTGGGAAAAACTATGAAAGTAATATTTGAGAAAGATGAAGACGAGGACTTTTTAGAGGTAATACTCACCGAAGAGGACCTGCGTGACATAAATTTGCACGATGCGCTTGACGTAGATATACCATCAGGTATAAAAAAGAGCAGAAACTTAAACATATGTGTGAGGAAAAAAGATGCCCTTGATCAAATCTAAGAGCAAAAAGGCAGTCGGAGAAAATATTTCAGAACTAGAAGCCAGTGGCCACCCGAAGAAGCAGAGCATAGCCATCTCTCTCGATGTTGCAAGAAAAGCCGGAGCTAAAATCCCACCTAAAAAGAAGAAATAACCTTTGTTGTTCCTGGAGGCAGCTGGCAGCCCAAAGAGTGAGGCGTTGTATCACAGAGCCCGATGGCGAGGCTAAATATCGCACCAGCACTAGGAGCAACTTTTTTTTACTATTGAGGATTTATGAGTGAGTTTATTGTAAAGACAACGCAGGCATGGAAAAGCGCTACTGAGGAGCTACCGGAGATTGGCAAGACAGTGGAAGTCCTCGCCACGATGATTACAAAGGCCTCATTAGTAGGCACAGATCCTAAGCAAATGTGGAACCAGGACGAAGAGATGGCAGAAGCCAACGTTGAAGTGAAATTATGGAGATATTTAGATGAACCTCAGGGATAGCTACGAGTCATGGCGTAAAGACCATGTGACACAGATATTTGACACAGAAGGCGATGAGGACTTTGCTCGCGCTTACTTTGGCGCAACCCTTGGCGAATTTATTCGCAAGATCATGCAAGAGCTTATGGACATGCAACGAAGGCTCGATGAGCTCGAAGAATCAGAAGAAGAATAAACCTTAGCCGCTAAAGGGAGGGCCTCCTAAATCGCTCCTCATTTCATGCCTTTAGCGGCTCTTTTTTTACTTATGCTTTCGAGCTTTGCCTTGCAGACAATCAATGAAATTGCGTGTCTCTAGACTGTGTTTTCGTACATGAGGGATTAGCTTTTCTTTTTCCACCTTTTCTTCATATAGCTCGGCTCTTAGCCTGTGCTCGCATTCATCACGCTTTGCCTTCTTATCGATCGCAGTATCACGCTCTTTCCTAAATTGCTCTATCGCTTCTTGCCAGTCTTCTTTCATAAACTTTAGTCCTTGTTTTGATTAATTTTAGCACACAGTTCCATCAGGATATATATACCTAACAGTATAACTATAGGCGCCATACTCTAAATCTAACTTCTCTGCACGAGTTCTCGCCCTCTTTCGGCATTTATATGGCTTGCCTACATTTTGCTTCGTTCTTGTGTTGTATATTTGGTATCTCATTTTCTTGCTCCTTTATATTTCAAAATTCTTGATTTAAGATCTTGTGGACAAAACGATTTCATATCCTGTTAGGATGTTTTTCACGGAATCATAGCGTTTATCGAACCGTGGAACAGCACCATTAAGCATGTACAATGCATGGTCTTTTAGGATTTGTTGTGCTTGGGCCTTAGTATTGCTTTTGCCAATCACTTGATCGTTCGCCAGAACTGTATATTTCATTTTCTTTATCCTTATTGGTTAATTATCAATCGCTACTCAACCTGCTCGTTTTGGTGGACGAGTCACCAGGGAGCTGCTTTTGATACACAACATTATGCCAAGGTTATATATTTAACGCAAGCCCTTTTCCGAAAATAAGTGACTTTAGTCGATAAATACTGTAGATTAAGACTTTACGAGAGGTAATTTATGGCAGCGCCAAAAGGTAATCAATACGCGAAAGGGAAAGCGACTGGGCGACCTAAAATATGGACAGATGAAGCTATTGAAGAAGAAGCTAATGCGTTGCTAGAATTCATTGCCAACGATGAGGGATTGTATATAAATTCTTTTTGCAGAAAGAGAAGAATTGACCCCGATAGACTGCCAGAATGGGCTCGTTCAAATGAAGTTTTTGCCGGTGCTTTTAAAGAAGCGAAGGCTTGGCAAGAGGAGAAATTTATGCAAAAAGCTCTCACACGAGAGTGGGAAAGTGGCTTTGCAAGATATGCAATGGCAAGGACTTGCGGCGAGAAATGGAAGGCGTCTTGGGACAAAGATGACAAGGAAACAAAATCCTCAGATCTACTTGAGTTTTTAGCTCAATTGATGCTACAAGCTAAAGCAAAGGGTAAATCCGATGCTGACGCAAAGCCATAAAGACTTATTAACCGATATCTTCACCGATGAATGGACTAGGCTCAACACGATATACTATATCGTGGACAAAAAGGGCGATCGTCAGATATTCAACGCAAACTGGGCTCAAAAAGAGCTCTACGATAATCTACACAATCTCAACATAGTATTAAAAGCACGGCAACTTGGTATCTCTACATTTATAGGGTTGTACTTACTAGACAAGTGCCTGTTTAACGACAACGTATCAGCCGGTATCATATGCGATAGCCGAGAGAATGCTAAGCAGTTCTTTAAGCGCATCAAGTATGCTTATGATAACTTGCCAGGCTTTCTCAAGGAGCTACGTTCTGCTACGGTAGACTCGGCTCAGGAGCTTGTATTTAGCAATGGATCATCTATACGCGTTGGCACTTCGATGCGTGGATCTACGCTCAACTACTTGCATATATCAGAGTTTGGCAAGATCTGCGCTCACTATCCTGAAAAAGCACGCGAGATTATCACAGGTAGTTTGAACACATTAGCAGCTGGTCAGTTCTGTTGCATCGAATCTACTGCTGAGGGACAGGATGGTGATTTCTACGATATGTGCAAGACAGCACAAAGCCTACAGCAGCAAGGGAAAAAGCTAACTAAGCTAGATTATAAGTTTCATTTTTTTCCGTGGCATAGAGAGCCTCTGTATACGCTTAATGAGCATGTTGGCATAGATGATTCAATGGCTAAATACTTCGAGAGCTTAGCATCTTTAGGCATCAAAGTTAGTTTACAGCAAAAGCAATGGTATGTAGCTACGGAAAAGACTCAGCAAGACGACATGAAACGTGAGTATCCATCTACTCCTGATGAGTCATTCCAAGCAGCTACAGACGGCGCTTATTATCACAAACAACTAGCGTTAGCAAGGATGCAGGGACGGTTAAGCAATGTGTTCTATAATGAAGGCTTGCCAGTGCATACAGCCTGGGATCTGGGCTACTCAGATGACACGGTAATTTGGTTCTTTCAGATGGAGGGCCAAGAGATACATATATTTGATTACATTGAGGGGTCTGGTGAACCTCTTCCCTATTATCTCAAGCTACTGAAGGCTAAAAATTATATCTATGGCACTCACTTGGTGCCTCACGATGCTAACACAACAGAATATGGCTCAGGGTTTACAAGGATAGAAACAGCACGTAAGGCTGGGTTCAACTTCACGCTTACGACAGACGTTGGTATAGATGATGGCATCAACGCCACGAGATTACTGTTTATTCGCTTCTGGTTTGACGAAACTAAGTGCGCCAAGGGCATACATCACCTCGACAATTATAAGCGGATGTGGAACACAGCGCATGGCTGTTGGTCATCTAGGCCAAATCACAATGAGCATTCCCACGCGGCAGATGCCCTACGATATCTTGCAGTGGGCATGGATAAAATTGGCTTACGACTTATTTCGGACACAGAAGTAGAACAATTGATGGACAAATACCAACCGAGGTTCACTTGAAGGGCCGGTGGATACAAATAGCTTGCTATAATCTTATGACAATGTTATAGTGTGGCAAAAAGAGCAACCGCATGATTAGAACAATAATTTCACTTTTAGCGTTAATCATAAGCCTGATAAGTCTTTGTCAATCATGCAATAATTCGCGAGAGCTTGAGGACTTAGACAATATTTTATTTGGCATGTGGGTGGATAGGCGTTAATATGTTTAAAGAGGGCTTATGAATGTCTTAATAATATCACGAGGTATGTATGACAAAAACAGTACTGACACCGCCAAGTCTTAGACCTAAGACATTCTGGCAAGAGTGGCCAATGCCTAGCACTATTATTACGCAAACTCCTCCTAATCAGTACTTTCCGCAGGGGCCTATAGGAAGATGACACCTCACGACGTTGAACTAAAGCAATTCAACAACATCATGAATAGGTTAGAGCTTATCGAGCTTAACCTTTTCCGTGTGATGGATGATGCTAGCTACAAAGATATCCCGAAGAACATGCAGGATTCAATTTATGTTAGCATAGTATTCCTCAAGGATGCTAAAGATAAGTTAATGAAATACGGAGAGAGGCAATGACCAAGACAGTATCAGTCCAAAAGCACATACCAATAGCACCATTTTGGTTTGAGAACGTGCAAGTTATGTGGTGCAAAGCCCCTGGCCCACAATGGCCTAGGCATTTCTATGGGCCGAGATCATGAAAGGCTTTGCTTATCTAAAAGACGGCAAGATGAAAAATGTTAACGTGTTGTACAAAACAAACGTCACGACCGAGGAAAAGAGCTATGGGGGATAAAAGATGGGACTGACTAGGATACAGACCTGCATTTTTGAAATAGATAATTTAAAGGCTCTTGTCGTCCATGAGAATGAGATACATATTTATTTACATCCAGACACGCGAATTCATATAGGTTTTAGTACGTGTGAAGTTGCCAAAAGTGTGTATGATGAATTTTGGACTGAATGGAGAAAAAGATATGAAAAAGTGTGATTGCTGTAAAGCGGATGGGGAACTCTTTGAAAAGTATAGACATAATTTCTGTGGACGATGCGATGCTAGCTTTTCAGCTGTAATGGATGCTATAGGGTATGCTTTAGGGCGTGCGTATGAGGATAATAAAAACTCTGATATGCCATTACGTTTTTCAGACAGTCATCATATATCTATAGTTAAACATAGATTGTGGCCCAAATTATCAAAAGAAGATAAATACACGGCGGAGCATGTATATGATATATATAATATTATGGTGAAAGTATGACAAAAACTAACTACATACCGAGACCGCCAGCCCCATGGATACATGCAAGGCCTGTTCCTTGGTGGCCGAATCAGAGGCAGATATTCTACCCATATTGCAGCCTTGTAATGCGCTGTGGGGGCATATGATCGGCGTAGATACAGCAGATCTGATCGGTATAATGATCTTTGTGGGGGTATTGTGGATAGTTTTCAGATAAACCTAATATTTGGGGTTATAACCTCCCTGGCTATATCCTTTGCGTTAATCGTACTATGGTATATTATCCGAGACAAGGACTAGGAGGTGCCTATGACGCTAAGTCTGGTTGATAAAGTTGAAGCGAGAAGCTCTGTAGAGCTCGAAAACTCATGCAACTGCAATGAGTGCTGCCCGAGGACTTGTTGTTTTCCTTGGAGGGTACGTAAAGTTGAGCACAAGCATGCTGAAAGGCAGCCTGAGATAATAGAGATCACGCCGACGGCCATAAAGGTGCACAGCGCCTCTGAGCCTACTCTAACAGCCTCTGGAGCGTGGGAAATCGAAATAGACGGCAAGAAGCATAGCCTTTCCGAAAACGCTATAGGAGAGGCTATAAAAGCAGAACATGGTATACCAAAATGACTGTCTGGACGATTGAACCATATTCCTGTGGTAATCCTAATTGGTATGGATATTTAATAACTTGTTTTGATAGAGAAGAAGAATTTAATAAAATGTTAGGTTTCTATAAAGGACAATTGATAGATGAATTTTTACAGTTTTGTAACACAATCGATACGATAAATCTTGATCACTATCAATTTATTATAAAACATCCAGCATCATGTAAACATACTTTATGTCTTAAATGGCATGTGAGGGAAGATGACTGACTTAACTATCACAATGATCGCCAGCACGATAGGCACTATGATAGGCATGCTGATAGTGAGTTATATTTTGATAAACGCTAATAAGAGAGATAATTGATGCCAAAAACAGTAAGCATACCAAAGCCACTCATAAGTAACCGTGGAAGCGTTCCGTGGCAGTTTCCTAACCAATTTGGTGGGCCTCAGCAGATACCTCAAGGCAATTTTAACCAGAACAATGCACCCACTAAAACTTGGCCAAGCCCATGACAAAACGTGAGCGCCTAGAAGACTTAGGCAGGCTTTCCGTTCTGCTAAAGGATGTATTAGACCATAGCATCTTTGAAAACACAGACTCTAAGCATGGTTTCGAGCCATGGAAGAAGTTTGTCCATGACAAAATTGAATATGGTGAAATACATGGACTTGAGGGGATATTCACTGACATTCGATGCCTGCGAGACCGATTAGAAGAATGCCTTAATATTGCTTATGGAGACGATGAGGAATGACGGGATGGGCATACCTTGATCGAACGAACAGAAGAATGGTAACGGTTCCCGCTCGTTATCCTGAAGACATCAATGACTATAGGGATATTGAGAAATTCAATGCTTATATCAGAAAACATCCTGATGAAAAAGAATTTCTTGTTGATAAGCACCAGCTAGATAAGCGCATATTTCGAGAACAATGTACTAGGAATGATGCTAGAAAATTAGGCGGAATGAAATTTCTTGATACCAAACCATGTGAAGATGAGTCGTGGGCAGAACACTTAAAAACTAAGGTACACAATGATACTTAAGAGTTTGTTAATTATTGGCACATGCCTAGGGCTGGCAAGTTGCACTCCCTGGGAGAGAGAAGTAGCCGAAGAAGTATTATATGAAGCCTCAGTAGCTGAGCAGGCAGTAGAGGCCGATCTGAAAGGCACAGTCTACGTACCACAGTATGGTCCCACAGCTCCTACAAGGACACCAGCACCTGCAATAGACGACAGGACAGGCCCAGCACAACCTAAGATGCAATCTGCAATGGACGCAGCTCAGGATGCGTCATTGGTGATCATCTATGCAAGTGAGAAGAGCCAAGGACGAAAGAAGTATTGGCCAAGAGGATTTTACATTTAAAAGGAAATATATGGATAAGAAATTAGAAAAGAGTGAAAAAGCAATTGAATCTAAGACTAAGAAAGAGTTTAAAGGCCTCCTAAAAGAGGATAAGAAGCTCGATGCCAAGCGTGACAGGCTGGAAACAGCGGTGCACAAGCAAAAAAATAAATAAGTTTGTAAGCAAGCCGGTACCACCGGTAGGCGCAGGAGTGCGCTGGTCGTTATAACAGTACTTAAAGTTGTAATTTTTCATGCAATCCTTGGTTTTAAGACAACCCAAAAGATAACGGCTTACTTTTGCTTGACATAGAGATAGAAACTGGCAATGAGTTAAGTGACTAAAGATTAACTTCGACTGATTTTCCCTGCTGTGATACACTCAAATTTTACTTGAGGCAATCTATGTCAAGTCCTATGTCTGCTTATTCAGATGATGCGCAACAATTTCTTCGTGAATATAAGACTAAATCCAAGTCACAGTCACTCGAAGACCATCAAGATATCATAAAGGAGTTCGGTGAAAACTATGAAAGAGCCTATCAGCAACTTAATACATACTATGCCGAAGCCTATCGTGACCTCAGTTATAGCCTCGGCAATCAATGGTCTCTCGAAGAGATCTCTTACCTCAATAATCAACGCCGTTCTAGCTTCACGTATAATATGGTTAGACGCCTCGTCAACCTTATAGAGGGCATACAGCGAGAGAATCGCCTAGCAACAAAGATAAGCCCGATAGAGGACGCCTCAGAGCCTACTGCAGAGATTATGACGGATGTAATGCAGTACATAATGACCTCGGGGGCTGGCTATGACAAGTTATCACAGGCCTTTAGGGACTCACTCGTCACAGGAATCTCTTGGATATGCCCATATCTTGACTATAGAGGAGACCCCGTCAATGGAGATGTTAAATTCAACATCACGAACTGGAATGACAGCATCTGGGATCCTTTTTTCTTCGAGAAGGACATGTCGGACTGTTCCTTTTGGGCTAGACGTAAGTACCTCGATAGGACGACCGTCATTTCTTTGCTGCCTGATCAGGAAGATCGCATAAATAGCCTTCCTTACGGCAATAGAGACGATAAATTTACGTACATGAGCTTTGCCAGAAACTGGGGCATGCAAAAGCTGTTAAACTACACCGAATACTGGCGTAGAAAATGGGAGATTAGAGATGTTCTGGTCGACATGGAGTCTGGAGAGACTACAGAATGGAAAGGGCCAAGAGAGCGACTACGCTTCCTACAGGCAATACATCCTAATCTCCAAATTATCCGTAAGCCTGTCAGGACTGTTGAGCTGGGTATTATCGTAGAAGGAGAATTACTTTATTATGGAAAAGATCCTTGGGGTCTCGATGATTATCCTTGCGTGCCTATATTCGGTGGCGATTACGCTCCTAGTTACGACCTATATACTTGGAAACTGCAAGGGATCGTACGTTATATCCGAGATCCTCAAACTGAGCTTAATAAGCGCATTTCTCGCCATGTTGATTTATTGGACTCTCAATTAAACTCCGGTTGGATAGCGAAAACTGGCGCAGTAACCAATACCTCATCCCTATTCAAGTCGGGCAATGGACAGGTGGTGTTCATTCGCCCTGACGCGAATATGGAAGATGTTCAGAGGATTATGCCTCCAGATATCCCACAAGGACAAATGCTACTTACGGAGATGTTCAATGAGATTATCCCGAATATTCTGGGTATTAATCCCGAAATGCTCGGGATGCCCGAGAATGAGAAAATTGAAACCGCTGCCATCCTCGCCAAAATGCGACAGGCTGCAGGTCTTATCTCCCTTCGCGGGGTTTTTGATAACCTTGCTGAAAGTCAAAGGATACTCGGCCAAAAGGTTATGAAGCTAATGCAGGTGAACTATAGCCCTGAGAAGATACGCTTAATCACTAAGAAAGAGCCTACACCTGAATTCTACAGCCAATCCTTCTCAAGATACGATGTGGTTGTAGAAGAAGGCCTCCTGACCAATACTCAGAAGCAGACAGAGTTCATGCAGCTTACTACGCTAAAACAGATGGGCATGCCTATACCTGATAGTCTCATCATCGAGAAATCAAGCCTACATTGCCGTCCTGAGCTTACTGAGATCCTTGATGCACAGGCTAAACAAGAGCAAGAGGCTATTCAACGCCAGATGGATATCCAAGATCAGCAAATGCAGGTCACAACGGAAGGCATTGAGGCAAAAGCACAAAGCGATCAGGCTCTTGCTGCTGAGAGATTGAACAAGATACACTTAGATGAGGCTATAAGCCAAGAGCGGAAGCAGAGGGCGGAAGAAGAGTCCACAGCGCAGCTTCTGAACATGGCTAAGGTTCTCAAAGAGCTTGAAGGTATGGATATGGGAGCTATTCAAGCTAAAGTTGAGATGCTACGTCATCTTCATGACATTGAGCAGGGGCATCATGAACGTGAGATTGATCATCATGGTGTACGTCAGCGTGATAGGGAGTTGGATTTACAACAGCAGCAGATGATGCAGCCTCAACCTAATGCGGCAGTATAAGTTCACTGATGATATTGGCCAGCACTATAGCTAGCGTTAGTAGTAAGAAGTATTCTAGGGTCATGATTCATCCTTTGGAGGCTCAGGCATAATTAATTCAGAATAAGTATTTGTTAATGGATTTAAGTCTTTATATAAGGCTTTCTGAAAACGTCTATCTGCTGACTTGAGTGTGCAGTATTTTTTTAGTTTTATAGGAACTTCAGGTAAAGTCATCCAATATAAAACCTCTTTATGTTTAAAATCTGCCCAATATGACTCTAAACTGTCATTATTTATATAGACATAAACCCAAGATTCTCTCCTAGAAGCCCTTACATCATCGTCTTCTATCATCCATGCATCATTACCCCAAAGATAACCTGTTGTAATTCCACATGTACTTGTAAATAATAAAACCAAAGTCTGTTCATTGGGCAATTTGTCGTCTATATTAATCCATTCCTTATCTGCATCTTGAATGTCTTCTTGATCTTCATGTTTTATAGAATATTGCCTTTTAAATCCTTTCAAAAGAGAATTTCCGATTTCCTCACGTATATTTTTGACAAGATCCATAGTTGTATCAGGCGGCTGCGGCAACTCAGCCCAGTGGGTGATAGTATCTAGATATATACGAATTATATCACAGTAATTTTCAAAAAAATCACCATTCCACCAAGAAATAAAAGTTCGGTATTTTGTAGGGACATCGAATTCTTCAATAGATACCCAAATAAGATAGTCTCCACATTCTTTAGGTAATTTTTCCTTAACGCTAATCCATTCAGTCATGGGTCAATAAATCTCCAATGAGTAGTTTCAAAACCATGCATTTCCATATTGCAACAGGTGCAAATCGTGGGTTTAAAATATTCTTCATTGGTGAATTCTTTTTCATTTTTCCTGACTCTCCATCTTTCACCAACCCAGTAATTAGGAAAATCTTTATGTTTGCAAAGTACTTCTGTATCAAAAGGAGGCTTTTCTTGTGTTATATTAATCCATTCAGTCATTAAGTCCTCTACAACTTTATCCCAACATTATATATGCCGATCGCTTTTACTACAACCCATATTTCCTTTTCCTTGATATATAATGGAAATTAGGCTTTACTAGTGTAATATATAAAATCTAACCTAGGGGGTATCATGCGCAGTTTTCCAAACACAGGCGTTCCAAAACCAGGTCAACCACAACAACCAAAACCTAAAGGCGCTCCAGGCGCACCACGAGGCCGTTAATGAGCTTTAACTATCACGATCAGGGATTTATCCCTTCAGATTCTTATTCACGCAATCTAGACCGCAGAGTAGCTATGGATGAGCATCCTTATGGCTATGAAGGCGAAGTGCCTCCGGCTGGATATCAGAATACAGAGATGGTAAAGCATTACACTCCTGAAAAGGAAAAGCCTCAGAGGGATCTATGAAGCCTAAATCCGTAGATTACTCGACTATCGAGAACTTTAAGACTAAGCCTAAACTAGGCAATGATAAAGCATTACACGGCAAGACCTCCGTGGACAATATGGGTGGGGCAAATCCTCCGCCTATGAACCCTGGCAAAGCCAGTAAAAAAAGGAAGTAATTATGAAAGAGATGAAATCCGCTCATTATGAGCACGGGACTGATAAGCCTATGAAAGCTCATGAAGGCAAGCGCCCAATGGGCATGTATGGCTGTGATGACTTTAAATCTGATTCTATGGATCAGGCTTATGGTCAAGCTGGTATGGATGGCTGCAAAAAAGACATGGCTAAAATCCGTGCGCAGCATTTCCATGCCTATCAAGATGATCATTCAGCGATGAAAGGTTAATCATGAGTGAAGAGCTAGGGGCTGTACGCGAGAGTATGGCGCAAGACTGCTGGGCTATGGCCGAGCGTATTGCCCATGATAGATCTAAAGATGTAAAGCCGTTTTACATCATTTACGCTGCAAAAGTAGATCCAGGATTATCTGGCGCTGATGCATGGGGTAAACGCGTAGCTGGCGGCATAAGACAGAGCTTTAGGCTTTCTTATGAGAGGCCTCCCTTCGTCTTAGGAATGCTTGTGTGGTTTGTAAATAACCCGCTTGGAGTCTTTGAGTTCGTAGAATCACTCTCAAGTCCTCCAGATATTCCTATTGATCCATCATTGATGTCAACGAGATCGGAAGATCAGTCGTATACATTGATGGATAAAGCAAAAGATATGAACAAAGTTATACCGCTAGTAAGTTAGCGGATCATAGCAAACTTTTAACGGGCGTAAATCGAGTGTCGCCGACTCAAGGAAACTATGACAATATATGATCAAGACTACATGGCAGAAATGACCATGCAGCAAGAAGCAATGAAGGGCGTAAAAGATCCAGCCGCCGTGGATCAGGTAGCTACACCTCAAGAACCTGTAAATCAAGTCGAGCAACCGCCCGAAGTGATACAGGAGCAGCAAGAAGTAGTATCCGATAAGGAATACAACTTCAGAGCTCTTCGTGAGGAACTAGCGCAAATGAAAGAAGATCGGGATCGTCTGCGTGACGACTTTGAAGGTCTCCGTCGAAATCAAGTGCAGCGTCAACCTGAGCCGCCTCGTAAGCGCGCAATAGATGAGATCTCTAATGACGATCTCGTAACAGGGGCACAGTTCAAGCAGATTATGGCAGAAAAAGAAGCCGAATATCAGCTGATGATGGGCGAACTTCAGATCAAAGCACAGAACCCCGACTATGATGAGGTAACCGCTAAGTATGGCGTCCCTCTTATTGAAAGAGAACCTGATCTAGCCCAAGGATTTTTGGCATCTAACAACAAAGCCTCTTATCTCTATAAGTTAGGCAAGATGGCTATGATGGCAGAGCAAAGGCAACAGCCTGAACCTGTAGCGGAATATCGTCCTCCGACACAGACTGCACAGCGTATAGTAGACAACTCGAAGAAACCTGGGACTCTATCCAATGCAGTTGGAGGTTCTGGAACCCTCTCTCAAGTAGACTACATCGCTACTATGTCGGAAAAAGACTTTTACGCTATGGTACAGAAGAACTTGGACCAGATCTAATTAAAGAGTAGATCTAATGGCAATTACAACACTTACGCAACTTCCTCCAGAAGTTCGTGCCTATTTCGATAGGATGTTGTTGACACTGGCTAGACCCTACTTCATCTACGATCTTTTCGCCCAAAAGAGACAAATTCCCCTCAATTCCGGCGATCAGATGGTTTTTGCAAGATATTCTACGCTGAGTGCGGCAACTATTCCACTAACCGACGGGCAAACGCCTGCTGGTAGCCAACTTTCGAGAACCGACTTTAAGGCGGCCATCTCATGGTACGGCGACTATGTCACAATCACTGACCAAGTTCAGTTCGTGGTACAAGACCGCGTACTTAACGAAGCAACAAAAGTCCTGTCCCTACAACTAGGTCTAACTATAGACACCCTCATCAGAGACATGATGGTATCTACAGCATCGACTATAGTATGTAGCCACGGCTTAAATGGCACTGTTCCTACAGAGATCAATGACACAGATATCCAAACTGCGATCATTGCTCTTCGTCAAGGTAATGCAAGGCTTATGACCAACCCACTACCTGGCGAAAACAAGTTCGGTACAGCGCCTGTACGTAGTTCGTACTGGGGCTTTATGAGTGTAGACCTACAGGATGACCTAGAACGCGTTTCTAGCTTTATCTCTGTAGCGAACTACCCTAACCCAACGAATGCATTGGAAGCAGAGTTAAGTAATTCCCATGCTCTGCCTAAATTTTCTCTGATTGACTTGGATCTCCAAGCTGCGTAAGCAGACGGACAACAAGGGCGAAGGCTAATTAATGCCTCTTTTATTAAAGAGACTTTATTGGCTACGCTGAACGACTGAGTGAGAAAACCTCGAAAGAGGAAGCGACAGTCTGGACTCAGCAGTAATGTTGAGAGGTTAGCCGAAAGGACTAGCCCCAATGATGTAAGTCATTGAGTAACAAGTACTTCGGGGGAAGTACACGCAACGCTCGCTGGCTGCTCAACACGAACGGCTACAGTGGTGGTGCATCTGTTGGTGGTACTACTAGACCAATATACTCAAGCTTTTTGCTTGGGCAAGAGGCTAAAATGTTAGGTCTCTCTAAATCTTCTTTGATTGACTTGGAAACCCTCCAGGGTGACAAGGGGCAAGCTGAAGCCGAAATGCTTCTTGCAGCCTGAACGACTAAGTAAGAAGACCTCGAAAGAGGAAGCGATAGTCTGAACACGGCGAATAAATAAAGGTCGTGAGGAGAATCCGAAGAGGTTTTCCCCTTCTTAAAAAGAAGAGTAACATAATGTACGGCGTTGTGCGCCTAGGCTCTAAAGAAGCAGAGTTTATCGTGAAGCCATTGGGTGCTTCTGGTACTGCCGATCCATTGAATCAACGTGGCACTGTTGGCTACAAGTATCCTTTCGCAACAAGGATCTTGAATGACAACTGGATTACACGTTTAATCTCTACACACTCATAAGGAGGGTACTATGGCTATTTATCGTTATGGTACATTTACCCAACCAACAAAGGGTGGCAGTGCTATTTATTATCTAAACCTTGGTTTTGTACCAAGTACTTTGAGAATAAAAGACATCACTGCGATTGATACTGTTTCGCCAATGACTGGCGTTTTCGAAGGCTATTTTAGCCAAACACTATCAGGTTTAAGCACTCCTACTAGCTTACTGTATACCTATACAGCAGGTGTGGCGGCTGCAAGTTTGTCAACAACAAATGGTATTCTTGCTTTCCAAAGCACAGATGATAATTTGTTTACGCCTCAGCAAGCTCCTTATACTACTGTAACAGGTGATAGAGCTTACATTCGTAGAAGTACTAACCAGGTGATTGCAACTACTGGGAATATCTCCCAAGCAGCAAATGCTTTAGTGACTACTGGTGATGCTCACTCTTTTACAACCAGTGATATTGGTGTAACAGTTGTGACATTTCATGGTGTGCCAGGTATGACCCAAATAAACCTTTTGTCTGGAGTGATTACCTCTGTTCCAAGTACGACTACATTTACTGTAAACATTAATACTTCAAATTTTAGTGCTTATAGTTCTAGTGGTGTAACTCAGGGTGTAAACTCTGGATTCTTCAATGTAATCACTGGTGCGCCAGTCGATACACTGTATAGCAACACATTATTGCCAACAGCTGAAGCGAACCTTGGTTTCATTGGAGTAAGTATTGGATCAGACTTCATGAATGGTACAGGTACTAACACAAGTGATATTTGGGAATATGAAGCTATTCTTCAAAGCCCTGCAACAGGTCCGTAAATAAAGGTCGCTGTGCTTAAAACGTACAGAACCCCCAGGGTTTCGGCCCTGGGTCTTTTTAACTAGAGGTAAAGATGCCAGGTGGCTTCCCTGCTGGAAACGGCGGTGTAACATATCCTTCGCCCAATGAATGGCCAATCACTGTATTTGCTATCACAGGAATCACGAAATCGGTCAATGCGAAGGTTACAGCGCCATCCCATGGTATCACACTATCTAGCAATGCTTCAGTGCCTAGAGTCGACTTTACTCAGGTAAAAGGCATGAAGGAAATCAATGGACAATTTGGCTATGTACTCCAAGTTGTTGACGCAGACAATATAGTCGTACAAGTAAATACTCAGTTTTTCTCTCCGTATCTTAGCGGAGGCTTTATAAACATCACTGGTGGAAGTTCCCCAGATGATCCATTAACAAACCTTTTTCCATAGGAGTAAATTATGGCAAGAATGAGACGTATACCAAGACTGAACGACCAGCCTAAAGAGGTTATCGAAAAGAACTTCCTTGAAGAGGTGCCAGATGGTATCTATGCCAATGATCAGGTAGTAGCTGTGTCGGCTAAAGAGATTCCGAAACATGAAAATGTGATCTTCGTTAACAACCGAGATCCAGGCGCAACACACTACTTTCACTACCGCTCTCCTACTCATCCTCTTAAGCATTATACACTTGTGCATGGAGAGAAGTACTTGCTTCCGGTTGAGGTTATCCAGCTTCTAGAAGGCACAAGGCCTGGCGATCCCTATACTTGCCATGCTAGGCTTTACAGCGAAAGACGTAACCTCGAGGGTAATCCGGAGACGTATGTGTCGGGGTATAAACCTTATTTTCAATGTAGACCTGTAAGGGCTTAAGGAGTTAGAAAATGGTTATTTGGAACCTAAATCAAATTATTACTAAGATTAGGGCAATTACTGGTACGCCTAGCAGTGATCAGCTGACTGATCAGCAGATAACTGATTATGCAAATACTTACTATGTATATACAATGCCCTTTGAATTGAAGGAGCAGGTCAACCAACAGCCATTCTATTTCAGCACCTTTGCCAATCAGGATGTCTATCCTATGGAAGGGGGATTTCAGACCGACGAGCCTATGGCTTACGCGAATGGTTTCCCCCTCGTCTTCTATCAGGATAGAGACATTTTCTACCAAGACTGGCCACAGCAATACACGCAGGATCAGGTAGCGACAGCGAGTGGTTCTGCTACTTTCACTGGCACAACTCAAGCATCTCCTATCATACAAGGTACCTTTAACATCACTGATGGAAACCAAGTCTTACAAGACATAGGCCAAAATCAGACAGGCGAAGTTCTAGCTACAGGAACTGCTAGCGTGGGACCTTATGCAGGAACGCTTAAGTTCTTTCCGATACAACCTAAGACGCTACAAATCACTGCTGGGTCTCAATCTATGCATGATGATGGGAATGGCAATCTAGTAGGAGCTGTCGGCGCTACAGGAACAATTGTTTATGCAACAGGTGCTTATTCCGTCACATTTGCAGCAGCAGTAGCATCTGGAGTGCAAATCCTCGCAAGCTATAGCCTTCCAAATGGTTCAGGCATCTTGTCAGGAAATGGTTCAGGAACGATAAATTATGTCACTGGAGCATTCAGTGCAACTTTCTCGTCAATTCCAGCTAATGGCACACTTATCTATGATAACTATCAAGCTTATCAGCCAGCAAGACCTCAAGGAGTACTCTTTTACAATAGCGAATTCACCTTTAGGCCAATCCCCGATCAGGTCTACCAGATTACTATGCAGGGATTCATCACTCAGGTCGCACTTGATGATCCAACAAATGCCAACCAAATACCCCTTCAGACTGAATGGGGCCAGCTTATAGCCTATGGAGCATCTTTAGAGATATTCTCTGATAGGAATGACTTAGGAAATTATGAAGCTTATTATCCTGTCTTTAAGCGCTATGAGAATGTAGCTCTTGGAAGATATGTACAACAATTTGAAAACGCTCAGAGCGTACCGAGGTTTTAGATGACTTTCAATACTTTTACATGGAACACAACTCAACCAAGTCCTACACAGTTGATATCTGATGGCCAGACCACGATCTTGAACAACTTTGGCTTTTTGGGTTTTCCAAATGGTAATCAGCAGAATGGATGGGTTGAATTACCGAGTGGTTTGATATTGCAGTGGTGTTTAGATGCCTCGAATTATCCTCCGACTACAGGAACTACTAAAACATTTACTGGGATAGGGATGAAAAGTTTTCCAACAAATTGTTTTATAGTTGTACCTGTCTACCATTCTCAGATAAATAAAACTCATGGTGCTGCAACCATTAGCACGATAACAAACACAAATTTTGTAATTACAACTGATGGTTCTACTTTAGGCTTTTATTATTTTGCAATAGGTAACTGATGACCAGTTTTTCATCATACAAGCCATTTCTTATCGGTAAGGGAAAGTCTGAAACAGGGCTATTCCAGTACTATGAATCATGGATAGCTCCAGAAGATGCCTACGTTGACGTACAGGATGCTTACGTCAATAGAGGTGAGATATGGAAGCGTGATGGACAAACTTTGCTTGGTAATCTAACTTATTGCAACTCACAGATTCTTGCTTATGGGGATGGCGGCAAGAATTATATGGGAACTCCTTCAACTAATACTCCAACTGGAATTCATCTTCCTATTATCGCAGGTACAGTAACTGTTCGAACTAGGCTGACTGGTCTTCCAGGGATTACAGAGACTTATACTGACAATGGAATAGGTGTTCTTACAGGAAATATGGGTGGCACTGGAACTATTGATTATCTCACAGGTGATTGGTCTATAACATCTGATAGCAATGTGACTACAGGAAGACCTATAATGATAGACTATTCCTTTGTCAATAAAACCGCTTCCAATACAAATGTTAATGAATATTTCCTAGAGCTTGCTGATGGATCAGGTGGCCCTTTTTCCGGAATAATCACAGACAATTTACCTATAACACCAGGAACAGTATATCTAGCATTTGATAAATCAGGAACGGGATATACAGCTTATTTTGATGATGGGGCTGGAAATTTTAGAACCCTTCCGAATGGAGGAGGTGTTGCGGTTCCAGGAAGTTCTATTGTATATAATACTGGAGCATGGTCTCTTACTGTTAATGGAGGCGGCACAGCAGTAAACAATTCCCCTATCTCTATCGGTTATGCGGGATCAACTTCATCTCTAACCATAATGGGTATCAATCAATGGGAAAATGAGGCTGATGGTACATTTAGACTTACTGTAGAGGATGAAAGAAGACTCTCTGTGTTAAATAGCTCTGGCACCGCTTTTCAGGCTATCTGTGATGTAAACGAAACTCTTTTTGTTATCCCTAAAGATAGTGGTGGAGGAGCTACTCTAAATTATACTAATTTCAATTCTGCTTCAGCTACTTTAGGTGCGACATTCCCAACTTTTAGCAATATAGCGCCTCTTTCAATTACTGTATCGCTAGTTGATAATACGACAGGAGTTGTTCAGGAGACTCAAAATGATAACGGAATAGGTTCATTGACAGCAGGAACTATTTTCGCAGCAGGAACTATTGATTATCCTACAGGTGAATTTACCATTAACTTAAATAATATGACATTCAAAAAAGGCTGGGCTATCAATGTAACTTTTACCTTACAGAATGACTACTTTACAGGGAATCAAAGCAACTTCTTCAACTGGACTAACTGGGATAAACAGACAAACTTAGTTCCTATAAGCACAAACCCACCTCAGTTTCAATTCGGATTTCTGTATCTTACAAACAACGTTGATCCAGTCACACTTTTCAATGGTACCTATCTTTCTAGACCTGCCTTTGCGATAAATCAATCTGTACTGGGATTAGGAAGAAACCAGATTTTAAGGGCCTTAGATGTAAAAGTCTTTGGCGATAGACTGCTGTTTTTTAGGCCCACAACAAGTATAGGAAATGGCAATCCAGAGGGGCAAGAGATCTTCTTTAGCGCCCTCCTTCAACCTACAAATACTGTACAAGATATCCCAGGAAGTGGAGGTTTCTCATCATTATCCACCTATGGATGGATACAAAGCGCTAGTTTCTTAAAGGACTTTCTCATAGTTCATTGCCAGCGAGACACCTTTATCTATAAAAATACAGGTAGTGCTTTTGCTCCATTCCAGTTCTTCAAATTGAACTCTACAAAAACTTGTGATGCACCTTATGCCTCGATAGAATTTGATGATATAGTAACTTCTATGGGAACAAAAGGCCTTTGTTCTACCGATGGCCAGGCTCTGGATCGCTATGACAAAAAGATCTTCGACCAATATCAAGCAATTAATCAAGATGAATTCCAACAATGTTATGGAGCGAGATTTGATGTTCTAAGTCAGTCCTGGATGTTATACCCTTCCATGCGAAATAACTCGGCGACAAGCGATCAAGTGCTTGTTTGGAACTATCTTGAGGACTCTTGGTCTGTCTACAATATGGCCTTGAGTGTCATTTATGCCACAAGTCTAGACGAGTCTAAAGACTTCACATGGGCAGACTTTGCTATAGGAACCGAAGCTTGGCCGGAAGGACTGACTTGGGAAAATGCAGACATAACTTGGGATAACTATTTACTTCAGAAAAAGTCGCTTATAATGCTTGGTGGCGACTTTTTAGGAAATATCCTTATCTTAAATAAAGGCCCAGATGATAATGGTGCCAAGATCAAGATGAATGTCACTTCAAAGAAATATAACCCATTCATCGGGGAGATGGGAATAAGCGCAACATTTGGATACCTGGATGTATATTATACTGTAAATGCTGCTGTTGTGCTTACTTATCAATTTTTCTTTAGCAACTCAACAACAAACGATTCTCCTCTCTATACTAAGACAGTAACGCTAGATGGTCCTCCAAACAGCGATTTTGCATGGAAACGGATCTATCTCAATGTCCAAGCGCAATTTATCCGTTGGACAATTACAGACAATGGAGAGACTGGGTTTAAAATACTAGGACATCTACTTTGGGCATCCCCAGCAGGGAGATTGACACCATGACAGGCCTTAATAACAATAATAACTACCAATACCCAAATTTGCCTACGAGCATCATATGGCCAGAAAATCCTAAAGATATCCCTTGGTTTATGACTCGACTATATGAGGAAATGGCATTTGCCATAAATCAAAAAGATAATGGCATCTTCCAGATGGCTATTAGTGAAAATCCGACTCAGATACCTAATCTTGATACTACTGGATCTTATCTTATAAATGTTTCTGGATCAGAACCTTATATAGATTCAAATGGAAGGACTAATTATTGGCCATCTTATATTTTTCAGTTAACTAAAGTTGATCCAAATGCTGATGGGGATTGGACTTCTACGCAAAATACAGATGGTGTAGGGCCAACTTTAGGCGCAGTTGCTTTAACAATAACTTTTCAGAATGTTCCTAGCGGAACAGGGCCGAAATATTATTTTATCAATCATAGTTTATCTGGATCTGGCATAGTAGGTTCATTTAACGTTAATATTCAAGGCACAAGATTATAGGTGATATATGGTAGACCCAATGACATTGATAGCAATCGCGCAAGCTACAAAATCAGGATATGACCTTTATAAAGGTCACGGATCCGAAAAAGAGCAGCAGCATATTGCTAAATATCGTGAACGTCGTTCAGCTAAAACAGCAAAAAAGGGCACACGAGAGCTTCAAAGGCAGCTTAAGAAAGATGTTATTCCACACAAGCTGTCTGATCTTCAGGAAAGGCTTCAAAGAAGTAGCAAAGGGGCAAATCAATTCTATGAACCAGTTGTACAGAGAGCTGTGAATACCTTCAATCAGCAGACGGTCCCTGATGTGATAACGAAGTTTGGTGGTGCGGCAGGCTACGGGGGATCCGCTCTGCAACAAGCACTTGCGCAATCTGCTGGGAATCTTTCTCAGCAAATTGCAGGAGACCTCGCAGGTGCCAAGGAAAGATATGCCTTCAACCTGATGAATATGAGCAACCAGAATAAGGGATTCAACGCACAGAATCGAGGGCAGATATCGCAATTTTCCTTGTCTGATCCTAGCGCTTACATACCTCGAACTAATCAAGAAGAGCAAGGTTTTACTAACTTTGGGCAGGCATGGACTAATCTTGGCAATACTGAATTTGGAAAGAAGTATCCAAACATTTTCGGTAAAACTCCTCCTATAAACCCTACAACTACTAATATTGGTGGAGGTGCTTAATGCCTAGATATGAGCAAGCAGGAGTACAACCTATTCAGGGTCCAAATGGTATTATAGGAGCACTTTCAAGACATAATGCTTATGTAAAAGCGGAAAGAGAAGTACAACTAGCCAAGGCTACTATAGCCGATCCTAATGCTACCCCCATCCAAAAAGCAATGGCATTGGCTAGTATTGGCCAGGAGAAATTAGGCACTGAGGTTTACAAGAAGTCTGCCAATGAATCACTTATAGGCGGCATTGAAGAGAAGTTGAATCAACGTTTAGGACGTGGTGGCGCGCCAGCAAGTCAAGGTGGAACTACTCCTATCAGGAGTAATGAACCTGTAACCCAGAATCAGAATGTAGCTCCTACAACAGCACAACCTGGAGCAGAAGGAACTCCAACACAAAGACCTTTTACTGTAAATGGGCCTGCGAATGCTTCTAGGAATGCTACGGCACAAATAATGCAAGGAATAGATCAAAACTACAATCCTTATGCTTCGCAACAACAACCTCAAGCTATTCAAGGAGCGCAGCAAGGAACTCCACAACAGCAACCTCAGCAGATTGATCCGCAACAACAATTGTTAAATGAGGCAGATGCTTATGATCAGGCGGCAAGTGAAGCTGCTAAAATAGGTAACGTTGCTTTGCAAAAAGACTATCAAGACAAAGCAAATCAGAGGCGAGAAGATGTACGTCAAAAACAGCAATTTAATCAAAAATTACAAGTAAAAGATATTGACGCCATTAGAGCAGAGGTCAAACCTTATACGAATACGCAAGATCTTGAGAAAAATGTGGCCGATTTGAAACGTGCAGTTCAACTGATTGATACTGGAAAAGTTAGTTTGGACTCTAATTTCCTTAGAAATGTAACAATGGGTATTCTAGAGGGAAAGAATCATTCAGAATTAGCGGAACTCCTTAAAACTCCTGAACAACAAGAATTATTTAGCCTCTTAAGGAAATCTCTAAAACCTAAACAAGAAGGTGGCAGCAATCCTTCTACTAGAGAAATCTTGATTTCCATGTCATCTATTCCTAATCCATATAAAGGAACACAAGCCAATAGATTCCTAGCAGAAAATCTGTTGAATGAAGCTGTGCTCAATGTGGAAAAAAGTAAAGCCATGAAAAGGTTTGCTAAAGAAAAAGGGATATCATATGAACAGTGGCAAGAAAAAGTAGATGAATATATTGCTCCTATGCAGCAAGAAATGAATTCTAAACTAAAGTTTAAGTATGATATTGAAAGCGCCAAAACTAATATTATCGGGAAATCGCCATCTCCTGGTATGACCTTTATGATGGCTCCCGATGGATCAGTTAGAGAAGTTAGAATGCAAGATATTGCATCAGCTAAACAAAGTGGAGGAGTTCTTTTAAAATGACCTTTAACTGGGATCAAACAACACCAATTTGGCAGCCTGAAACTCCACCTATGAATTCGGAACAACAACAACCATCTTCAGGGTCTTTTGATTGGAATAATACAGTTAATATTCAAGATAAAGAAATTTCGGAGAGAGAAGCCTATCTATCGTTGCCATTTGAAGAACGTGCAGCATTATCAAGAGAAATGGCTGGACAAAGAGAAGCTGAAATAGGTGGTGCTTTGCTATCTGGAGCTACATTTGGTGCTACACGACATCTCGAAGGACCAGCACGACAGCAAGGTAATTTACAGCGAAAGATACCCCAAGGAGTTGGTGCTGTAGAGACAGCAGGAGCTCTTTTGCCGATAACAGGAATTGCTACAGGTCTTACATCTGCTGCAAAATATGTCGCTCCGACAATTTCAGCCATGCGAGGATTTGACATACTTACTTCCATTGGTACTGGAGCAACATATAAAGTAGCACAGAAGGCTATTGAAGAAGGGAAGACAGCTACGCCAGGGGAAGTATTCGGAGAAGCAGCTTTATTTGGTGGTACGCATTTAGCTGGGAAAGCTTTAATAGCAGGAGCTAAAGGTATTGGTAAAGGCTATAAATGGGCTAGAGGACTATTTGAAGGGCCAAAACCAGCAGAAATCATTGATCCATTGATACATGGCGCTCCTGAAAGACCATATTTAGCTCAGAGTGAAGCTGCGGAAGCTTTACATCAAAAAGCGCTTGCTGAACATGCTCAAAAAGTAGAAGCAGCTAAAAAAGCTATTGAAGCAGAAAACCAAGCAGCACAAGCCGAATATCAAAAAGCATTAAATACTTCCAGTCAAAATACTCCGAAAACACAAACGCAAAATATTACGCACCCTACTATTAAAACAGCGCGTGCTCGTTCAGATGCAGAACAGGTATTTAACGATGTAATTTATCCTCAGAGAATTGTTGATCCAGCAAAAGCTGGGGAACAGGTAACAAAGAATTTCCGTAAACTTCAAAATGATTCTTGGGACGCAGTAAATCATGTATACACAGCTTCAAAAGAAGCCATGAAAGGTATACAGGGTGAAAGAGGTTATTTACTTAGTAAACTTCAATCTAGAATGAGAGAATGGAAGGGATATCCCCCAAATTCTGAACAAGCTGCTATGGCATCTGAAGCTAGAAGAATAAGCGAAAAACTTATCATAAGAGATCCAGAAACTAAAGCTGTTCAAATGAGGGATGATGTTACACAAGAAAGTTTAATACGTGAAATCCAGGAAATAAACACAAAGTTACGAGACCCCTACATGCCTGGAAATCAGAAAAATATGTGGCGAGTGCTTCGTAATGATCTTGAAGAAGGCGTAACACAGTTCAATAAAGAAACTGGGAATGAGGCAGCTACAGAAATATGGAATGAAGCACGTGCTCTGCGCCGGCAATTTAGTGAAACCTTTGATAATAAGTATGTAGAGAAATTTACAGATCCTGCTAATTATGATTTTATAGCAAACCTTGAATCTCTAGAAAATCCTGATAATTTTAGAAGGGTACAGAATTTACTCTTACAAATGCCTGGCGGTCAACAAATTTCTACTAATATAGAAAGGGAAATAGTCAACAATAAATTAGGGAAATACTTTGAAAACCCTCTCAAACACAATCCTCAGGATATAGCAGCTGATATTGATAAATTGTCTTCCGTAATAAGCCCAGAAAAACAGTCTCAACTTCGCCAAATGTTTGATCTTGAATTTAGCGGAGCACAGCTTACTCCAGGAGGAAAAGCACCCCCGCCACCGCCAAAACCTATAGTGCCTTCTGTGCAGAAAGTTCCTAAACCTCCTACACCAAAAACTCCCAAAGAAATAAAAGCGCCACAAAAACTAAAAGCTAGTCAAATTGAAAGAAAGTTTAATGATGTAGATGATATTAAAGAAATGCGTCAAGCTCTTCCTCCAGAAGTATTTCAGAAAAATAAACTACACAAAGGAAAAGATATTCTATTTGGCGGCCAGCATAAAGCACGACCTACAGGCAATATACTCAAAGAAAGAATGCTTGATACTCATGATAGAGAAATCCTTATAGAGCTATATGGAGAACATAATTTTAATATTGTTCTAAAAATGGCAGAAGAAGCAGGTGAAAAAGAATTAACTAGAGAATTTGTAAAGAAAGTAGCTACGAAAGCCGGATTAGCATCTGGGGGCGCAGGCAAGCTAATTTTTTTACTTTCTTAACTCTTTCCAAGATAACCAGAAAAAGAAAGCACTTAATGGCCAAAACCATGGTCCACAGAATAATAAAATAATTGCTGCCCATTGTGCTTGATCTACTAGTGATGACATAACTTTTCTCCTTTCCCACAACTATAACCTTATCACAACATTATAGTCAATGATTTAATCTTGTTGCACAATTATGATTTAGGAGATAAGCTTTATCCTAATAACAAATCCTTACGCGGAGAATCATATGCCATTCAATAACACAAGCTGGGGCGGACATAAAGTTGTGCCTTTCTACTCAGGAGGCCAAGTAAATAACCCTGCTGACGTCATTTACATTACTACTGCTACGCCTGCAACACGTGCTACGGGTGTTAATGTGGGTACAATCGCCATCAATCAAACCAACAACACAGCCTTCATAGCCACCTCAAATACCGGTGTGAACGGCTCAGTAACCTGGCAACAAATCGGCGTGGCATCAGGCACAGTAGCCCAACTTACAGGAGATGGTGGAGGCGTTGCTCTTCCTTCTGGTGGCAATATCAATATCATAGGAACTGCGAACCAAATCAGCGTAACAGGATCGGGAAGCACTCTTCAACTAGCCTTAGTATCCCCAGATGAATTCCCAGGCAACTTAATTGTCGATGGCACTATAGAAACTAAAGGTAGCGGGTCTACTGCGGCAAGAATTGCAGATTCTAACACGGCCTCTACAGTCACGTTGGCAAGCGGATCAGGTAACAACACAGTCTCTATCGCTAACAACACATCGGGCGCACAGACAGTCAATGTGGCTTCTGGTAATGGTGGTAACACTGTAAGTATCAACGGTGGTACTGGCACTAACGTTACGCAGATTGGCCACGGTGCGGCTACACAGAACACAATTGCTATCGGTGATGCTGGAACAATAGCTATCGTTACTATAGGTAGTAACACAAGTACCTCATCGATGGCATTGAAAGTCGGTACAGGTAACTTTACTCTGGATGGCGCTGCTAGTTCAACTTACGCAATTGGTGCATCTACCACTACAGGTACTATTACAATCGGCGGTACAGCTCAAAGCTCAGGAAATATCACAATAGGTAGCAGTTCAGCTACTTCTACAGTAGCAATCCAAGCAGGTACAGGCCAATCTACAGTAACTATCGGAGCAGGCCAAACTTCAGCAAATGATGAGGTTGATATTCTAAATGCTGCATCCGTTACAGGCACACAAGTAGTCAAACTCATGGATGGAGCTACACCTAACGCTGCACAGACCCTAGCTGTGATGGAAGGTGTAACAGCAGGTGCCAATATCCAATCAGTTCAATTCTTAGGTGGTGCTAACACCCAAGGCACACAGAACTTCAAAGTGCTAAATGGCGCGATTAACGGCGGAACAGGAACAATAAGCCTGTTCAGTGGTGGTATCACTTCCGGAACGAACAAAATCGACATGTTTAACAATACCAACGCTGGTGGCACACTCTCAGTTAACATTTTCGGTGACAGTGCAGCTACTACAGCGGGAACTGTTAAGATCGGTACAGGTAATGCAGCTCACGTTGTGACCATAGGTTCTGCAACTAGCGGAGCAATTACTGTTGCCTCAGGTGCAGCTCTAGCTTTATCTGTAGTAGCTGGTCAAGCTATGACTCTTACAGGTGGAACAACTTCTACAATAACAGCGGGCACAGGTCTAACTACAGGTACTATCCTCGTAGGAGGAACAGCGCAAACAGGTTCCATAACTATCGGTAGCTCATCTGGAGCAACTAATAGTGTATTGATTGCAAATGGGTCAGGTTCTACAACAGTTTCGATAGCAAACGCAACTACTGCTGGTGCTACAGTGAACGTTGCTACTGCTGCAGGTGCAAATTTAGTAACTATAGGCTCTACAAGTGGCGGATCCTCTATGAGCCTGAAAGTAGGAACAGGAAACTTCCTGGTGACAGGTGCTGCAGGATCGAACATAACTATAGGAACAGGTGTAACGACAGGCGCAATCACTATCGGTGCAGCTCTGACTTCAGGAAACCTCACTATGGGTGCTACCGGTAGCACATCGACCACCACGATCAACTCAGGATCAGGTGGCATCTCGCTAGTCGGAGCAACTTCGGTTACAGGAGCATTAACAGCTTCTACAACCTTAACAGCTACCCTAGGAGCTATCACAGCTACCAATGGTAATCTAGTTCTTGGTACAGCAGGAAATAAGATCCAAAGCACTTCTGTAGGCACTACAATCACAGCAGGAGCCAACTCTTTTGGTACCGTAACTCTAGTCGCGGGTACTGCAACGGTTTCTACAACAGCAGTTACTACGAACTCAATAATTTTCCTTACTAGAACCTCTGTAGGAGCAACAGGAGCTGCAGCTTTAGGTATCTTAAGTGTAGGAACTATTGTTAATGGTACTTCGTTTGTGATAAACTCCTTGACAACTGCAAACGCAACAGTGCCATTGGCAACTGATGTCAGCGTAGTTGGATATATGATTGTAAACTAAGGAATCAATGAAAAAGACACTGACAAGTATAGAAATTAAAGTTGGCGAAAGGCTCTATCAACTACTGGTAGAGCCTACAGCACCACTCGGCGAGCTACATGATGTGCTCTATCAGATGAAGGCACATGTGCTTGAGCTTATGAAACAGGCGGATGCGCCTGTAGAAACGCCTCCTGTAGTTGTTGAAACACCACAAGGATAAATATGCCAGCAGTAAAGAACAAATTAGCCTTTGAAGCGTTGAGATCAATAGCATCTTCAACTCTGACTGGCTCTTATCAAAATCTAGGTTCTGTTACAGCCAATCCTATACGCATCTTCAAGCTGACAAGTACTTCAAGTACTGATGTGACTGTTTCCTATGATGGTGGCATTACAGATCATGAGTACCTTCCTGCGGGGTCGTTCTTGTTGATAGATGTCACATCCGACAGAACATGGGATTGCGAATTTGCTCTAGCTGCTAATGTTCAAGTAGCTGTAAAAGGCACGGCAGGAACCGGCAATATCTATTTATCAACCTATTACGCGGTATAAAGCATGTCACAAGCAGGAGTCATAAATGCTGGTGGTGGAGGCGGCGGGGCAGGCCCTGTTGACCATCTAACAGCAGATACAGGCGGCCAACTTAATCCTGATATAAACCATAATTTCAACCTGCTTGGACAGACTGCCGGCGGCATCCAGGTCATGGAAACCAATGGATCCGTCTCTACTATCACCTTTGAGGATAGGACCAGGATTTCGGCGTTTGTGGTTGATCCTTCGTCTACTGTAGGCTTAAGAGGCACATTTACAACTGTTCAGTCAGCTATCAATGCTGCTGTTTCAGGTCAGACAGTATATGTGCGCCCTGGTAACTATGTAGAGGACCTTACACTTGTTGCCGGCGTAGACCTCATTGCCCTTACTGGTGATGGCTATTCAAATACTGTTGCAATCCAAGGCTCTATTACAGCCACATATTCCGGTAGAGTGACCATTGATGGCTTTCAGCTTATTGCTGGCGCTTCTAATGGTATCACAATCAGCGGGGCTAATCCTACAGTTCTGACATTAAAAGATTGCGATCTAACACAAGCTAGCGGCGGCGGCATATTCTACTCACTAGTTTGTAGCAACGCAAATGCCTCGTCATTCATCTTCGATAGCTTTGGTACAACAAACGTTGATGGTGCTTTCTACAACATCTCCGCAGGTACTCACATCTGCCAGGGCTGCACTTTCATAAATTCTGGTGGATCTACAAATCAGAACCTGATTTCTAACGGGATATTGACAATAACGAACTCCGATGTAGGCACCGACAATACTATAGGCCTCGGCTTTACCGTTAGCGGTGGTGGTCTAACAGCAATAGATTGCAACTTCTCAGGCCAGATCATCTCTTCAGGAACAGGAAGGCTCTCAATAGAAAGCTGTAGATTGTTTACTTCTGGTGCTATTGCCTTGACAGTGGGTGGAAGCCAAGCTCAAGAATGTTATAATTCTATCGTGATAGGAGGAACAGCAAGCGCCGTTTCAATTTCTTCAAGCCTTCAGATGTCCAACTGCACTGTAAACTCATCGAATACAAATGCGATCACAGGTGCAGGAACACTAAATTTTGGCAATTTGATATTTGTGGGTACCTCATCCTTAATCAATACTACGACCCAAGTTCCCTATGTCTGCTCTAACAATGCTGTGAGGGTAACGACCCCGGGTGCTTATCCTTACACAACTGTTCCTCAAGATAACTTGATTTTGGTTGATACATCTTCAGGTAGGACCATTACTCCATTGGCTAGCCCTACTACAGGACAAATTCATAGAATTAAGGATAACGTTGGTTCTGCTGCCTCTAACAACATCACGATTACGCCTAGCGGTAAGAATATCGACGGTCAAGCGTCGTATGTGATTGGAACGAATTGGGGCGCAGTAAATATTATTTACAATGGCACGCAATGGAATGTGCTTTAAGGAGATATAATGTCAAACATAGGCACAGCCGCAACAGGTAAAGTATTGCAAGGTAATGGCAACAATGCGCCCGTTTTTTCTACTGCAACCTATCCTTCCAACGCTGGAACGGCGCTTAATCTGCTGCAAAGCGATGGCACTAACTGGAATAGCACAGCGCCTTTGCTTCTGTCAGCCTCAATAACGCTTACCAACTCTCAAATCAAGAATTTACATGGTACTTCAGTTCAACTAATTGCGGCTCCAGGAGCTGGAAAAGCGATAATCATTCACTGCTGCTCTTCTAAATTAATTTATGGTGGAAATAACGCATTTACAGCCGCTGCCGCTCAAACTATAGGGTTCTATTATAATAGTTCGACTACCACGAACAACATGACCGCCGTTTCAAATGCTATGTTAACATCAACTGCAAACAAATTTAGCTTAGTTAATACCGCTCTTGGAGCCACAACAGTTAACGTTGCGGCAGGAGTTATGGACAATGTGAATATAGCTCTTTGGAACTCGGTAGCGACAGAAATCTCTGGTAATGCTGCCAATGACAACACAATTGACATAGTTGTTCTATATTCTATAATGTCCTTCTAAATCGCCCACCACTATGCAAGGCTATATCGTGTTTTTAGGATTTTATTTATAAAGAGGTAATCATTGCCAGGATTTGAAGGACAAGTACTGTGGTGTGCAAACCAAAACTTTAGCGATCCAACAGCTTCTGCATATCATCATTTAGGAGAATTCCTTAATCTTGGAGATCTCGCTATAGGGACAGGTAATGCAGCTCCTGCTCAGCAAATACAAGTCGGGCATATCACAGGTTCTGGCGGTATCATTGTTACCTATCCTGGCGGTAACATCAACATCGATGGCTCTGGCGCTGGCGGAAGCATGGTATGGCAGAATATATCCGCTTCTCAGACGCTTACAGTGCAAAATGGCTATTTTTGTTCCGGAGGCGCAACATTATCTTTGGCTCTTCCTGCGGTCGCAGCTGTAGGCGCAACGATAATCGTTTACCTTATCGGCTCCGCAGGTTTCATCATAACGCAAGGCGCAGGTCAACAGATAGTCCTAGCCAACAAATCAACTACAGCAGGTGTAGGCGGTTCAATCGCTAGTACACAACAAGGCGATAGCATAACTCTCGTTTGTCAGCAGGCAAATTTAACTTTCGTAGCTACATTCGCTACAGGATCTTTAACAGTGGTATAATTATGGCAGTAAACAACGTTCTAAATATTTCTAGTAGTGGAATAACTGCATTTGATGGAGCCGGTACCTTCAATGCAATTTCCGTTACTCAACATGCGGTTCCGGTGGGAGGAGCAACCAATCACGCTCTAACATCATTAGCCGTAGGTTCTAATGGTCAAGTACTTGTAGGATCAACAGGTGCAGATCCAGTCTTTGCTACCCTCACAGGAACGGGTGGCATAACTTTTACCACGGGAGCGGGAAGTTTAGCAATCAATTCAACAGGTGGTGGACTTACCTGGTCTGTAGTTACTGTTAATGCGTCATTTACAGTGAATACAGGTACTATAGCTAACAAGGGATCAACACTCGTTATGACTCTTCCAGCTACAGCAGCTATCGGTGATATAATTGAAATAACTGGCATTAATACCGCCCTAGGATGGCAAATTGCCCAAAATGCCAACCAGCAGATTTTTATAGGAACAAGTTCAACAACTGTCGGTGCAGGAGGCTCAATAGCTTCTGTAAATATCCGTGACAGTTTACGTATGGTTTGTGTAGTTTCAGGCGCTTCTACTGTGTGGAACGTTTTAACTGCTGTAGGATCACTTACTATAGTGTAAAAATATAGAATCTGCTACAATCAACTTAAAAACGGAGTTGATTGTGGAAAAGACATGTAGAAGATGTGGTGATACAAAAAGAATTCAGAAATTTAAAGTCGATAAAAGACAGGCAGATGGGCGTACAGTTACTTGTAGGGAATGTTATGAGACGCGACAGCTTGATGAGTGGTCTCGGACTCCAGACCAGATAGAATCGCAAAGGAAAAAACTGCAAGGAAGAAAATATAGTTTAGAGCATCGTTTAGCTATATCTAGAGGGCAAAAAATAGCTGTAAAAGAAGGTAGACATCATTGGAAGAAAAATGTTCATGAAAATGAAGATCAAGATAGATGTCATATAGCTTATAAAATTTGGAAAGAAAAATTACTTGAAAGATGTGGACACAAATGTGAAACTTGTGGGAAAACTGAACGACTTCATGCACATCATTTAAAATGTTTTTATGAATTTCCCGAATTGCGTTTTGACATAGAAAATGGAAAAATCCTCTGCATATCTTGCCATATGAGGCTTCATGCAAAAGAGGGCAGAAAAAAGGTGAAATAAATGGCAGTAAACAACGTTCTAAATATTTCTAGTAGTGGAATAGTAAAATTTGATGGAGCGGGTGCTTTTTCTGCTGATACTGTTACCAATCATAGAGTATTGGTGGGTGGAGCGTCTAATGCTATTACAAGTTTAGCAGCAGGAAATTCAGGTCAAGTCCTTCAATCAGCGGGAGCTTCTGATCCAGCATTCTCCACCCCCACCTACCCCAGCGCAAGCGGTACCTCACGTAAGATTCTAGTTTCAGATGGAACAAATAACGTCTACTCTACCGAGACTTGGGCTACTCCTGGATCAAGTGGAAATGTACTCACAAGCGATGGAACTAACT
>Ga0265338_10001333_pt1 | contig 40291 bp, 44 predicted proteins | sample 42126metaG_FD_193579 | JGI IMG/M metagenome (GOLD analysis project Ga0265338, IMG submission 193579) | Rhizosphere microbial communities from Carex aquatilis grown in University of Washington, Seatle, WA, United States - 4-21-26 metaG | ecosystem: Host-associated > Plants > Roots > Rhizosphere... | reverse complement strand
AAAAATTCATTCGACGGGCGCTTCTTCGAATTTCTGAAACGCTTCTTTTACCTTATCAAACTCCGGCAGTTCTTCAAGTTTTTTCACGCCGAGATGAGCCAAAAGGTCGGTCGTCGGCGTGTAGAGGAATCCGCGACCGCCGTCGACTTGCCGTTCGATGAGTCCGCGAATGAGCAAATTGCGCAAAATGAAAGACGAATTGACGCCGCGAATGTAATCGATTTCGCTTCTTTTGGCTTTGCCTTTATAAAGAATGACGGCAATCGTTTCGAGGCCGGCCTTACCCAAATCCCGAGACAGCTCTTCTTTTGTGAGCGTTTCGATAAGATCCGAGACGGACGGCGCCGTGCGAAGCTCCACTTCATCGCCGTTTCGAATAAGGGCTATACCGCGAGACGAGAGAGAATTTTCCAATTCCGAAAGCGCCGAGGCGATTTCCTCTTCTGTCACTTTTAAAGCGACTGCGAGTTTCTTCGTTGTCATCGGTTCGGCTTTGAAAAAAAGTACTGCTTCGATTTGTGATGGGAGATTCATATTTTATTGTTCAGAAACAACAACTTTTTCCGTCTCCATTACAATATCATCAAAATGCCTTTCCTGGACGACGCTGATAATTCCCTGCTTCACGAGCTCGAGCATCGCGAGGAAACTGACGATGACGTTGACTCTCCCCTCTTTATCTTTTGCGAACTCCTTGAAACTCATTTTGAGTCCCGTGGTGATTCGGCTCGTGAGATTGGAAATCATTTCTTCGAGCGAAATGACTTTGTCGACGACGGCTTTCGGCAAGAATTCTTTTTTTGGCAGGTTGGCGAGCACGGCGCCGATACTTTCGAAAATGTTTGAAATAGTCATCGAATTGTCCGGAGAAAAGACGGGTTGAATTTTCCTCTCTTCCCGCGCGAAAAGAATCCTTTCGCCAAAAATTTTCTGCAAATCGGTGGCTCGCTCACGATATATTTTATAGAGAGCGAGCCGCCGCTCAAGATCGGCGATGTTTCCCTTTTCGTCGTCGGAAAGCTCTAAGTTCGGCAAAAGCGATTTTGATTTTATGAGGAGCAGTGTGGAAGCTATCAAAACAAATTGCGCCGATTCCGAAAGAGGAAAATCTCCGACCGTGCGAACGTACGCGACGTAATCGTCCGCCACTTTCGCAAGCGAAATGTCGTTTATAAAAAGTTTTCTCTTCTCGATGAGGTCCAAGAGAAGTTCAAGGGGGCCTTCAAACACCGGCGTCTGAACTTTGTAGTTGGTATTCATACATTTTTCAGGGTATATTTCCATCCCGGCTGCCATTTGAAAGGCGTAGAGACGAGTTTCTCGAGCGACACGCCATTGATGATATTCTCGAGACCGTATTGCGTCGCGCGGTGGCCGATAATCATAACCCGTTTGCCGAAATAATTTTCAAAAAGGTCTTTGAGAAAATCCTGCATACGGACAATCGTCTGATCGTAACTTTCGCCGTTTGGAAAAGGGACATGTATGTGATTCGGCTTTTCCTTTTCGACTATGTCGCTTGGTTTTTGAGTGAAGTCGCCGTAATTGCATTCGCGAAGCCGGACGTCTTTCACGATTGGCCACCTACCATCAAAAGCGATTTCTGCGCTTTTGTACGAACGCTTCAGGTCCGAGCAAAAAATCGCGTCGAAAAAATCGTCTTTGTATCGCTCGCCCATCTGCCGCGACTGTTCTATGCCAAGCGGCGACAAAGCCACGTCGTTGTAGCCCGAGGATAGTTTCATTTCGTTGTCGTAGGTCGTGCCGTGAGCTTCAAAAACGATATCTACCATTTTTATTTCTTTGATTTCTTGATCTCGATGCCAAGTTCGCGCAGTTGTTCAGCGGAAACTTCGGACGGAGCTTTCATCATCAAGTCGCGGCCTTCGCCGGTCTTTGCAAAAGCAATGACTTCGCGAATGTTTGGTTCGTTTTCAAGAATAGACATAATTCTATCCATGCCCCACGCTATGCCGCCATGTGGCGGAGTACCCATTTCGAAAGCTTTGAGCATATGGCCGTATTCTTTTTCTATTTTTTCGCCGCTGAAACCCATGATTTCGAGAACTTTTCGCAAAGCTTCCGGTCTGTGATTTCGGATACTTCCGCCACCGATTTCATTGCCATTCAGCGTGATGTCATACTGCGCCGCCATAATTTTCTCGATATTCGTCTTATTCATGAGATCGTCGTATGACTCGGGCTTCGTGCCGGAAAAAGGGTTGTGTGTAAATGTCCATTTTCCATCGTCAGCTTTTTCAAACATTGGAAAGTCCACGATCCAAGCGAAAGCCAAGAGATTCGGATCGTTTTTATCTTTCCTGATGTCCGGCTTGTCGCTCTTGTATTTTTCCATCGCTTCCTTGTACGGAATGCGCGGAAAAGGAATATCTTGGATTTTCTTGTGGGGCGCTATCGTCTGCACAAGTTCGATGATGAGTTTTTCGTTTATCGCCATAACGTCTTCCTTGTCGACGAAACTCATCTCGAGGTCGAGCTGGGTAAATTCCGGTTGGCGGTCGCCGCGCGTGTCTTCGTCGCGCATACATCGGGCAAATTGGAAATATTTTTCGAAACCGGAAACCATGAGAAGCTGTTTGTATTGCTGCGGCGATTGGGGCAACGCGTAAAACTTTCCGTTCTCGAGTCGCGACGGCACGATGTAATCTCGCGAACCTTCCGGCGTGGATTTTGTAAGAAGCGGCGTTTCTATTTCCGCAAAACCTTCTTTCGTGAGCCAGTTTCTGATGAACATATTTACCGCGTGCCTGTCGCGAATATTTTTCTGAAGCCGCGGGCGGCGAAGGTCAAGATAACGATACGTGAGACGACTTTCCTCGCCGATTTCCCTGCCGTCGCTTCGCACGTCGATGGGCGGCGTTTGGGCTTCGTTAAGAACGGTGATTTTCAAGATTTCGAGTTCGATTGCGCCGTTTTGTTTGTCTTTTTGGACGTTTTTCTCCGGACGAGCGTTTATTTTTCCTTCAACTTCGACGACCCATTCCGGACGAAGTTTCGCCGCGATTTCATGCACGGATTTTGCGTTCGGAAGAACGACGCCTTGGACGTAGCCGGTCATATCGCGAAAATCGAAGAAAATGAGCTTGCCTTGGTCGCGACGAATATCCACCCAGCCTTTGACCGTGACCGTTTCGCCAACCTTTTTTTCTAAATCTTTTATGTATGTTCGTTTCATATTTTTAATTTACGCCAATGGCTTTTTTAACAATTTCCATTTTCTTTTCGGCCGCTTCGCGAGCGGACTTCTCGCCGCCCTCTAGAATTTTCAAAACTTTCTTCGGGTCTTTCGCTATTTTTTCGCGGCGCTCGCGAAGCGGCCGGATAAATGCGATAAGGTCGGCAATCAAAGCCTCTTTGAGTTCCTTATACTTCCCTTTTTTCTCCGCATATAATTTTTCAAGCTCCGCTTTTGGACGAATAAGCGAATGAATCGCATATACATTTTCTGGGCGTTCGCCCGAAGAATCCGTAACGATAGCCATTACGAATTTCCTTATTTCATCGTCCGAAGCGAAAAGTCCCAAATCGTTGCCGTACGATTTGGACATTTTTCTTCCGTCGTTTCCCGGCACAACAGCCGTGTTTGAAAGAATCAAATCGGTCGGCAATTTGAAAATTTCGCTTCCGAAAATGCGATTGAATTTTTGCGCCGTGTCGCGCGCGTATTCGACGTGCTGTTTTTGGTCCTGCCCCACCGGCACAACGTCCGCGTCGTAAAGCAAAATATCCGCCGCCATAAGCATCGGGTAATTGAAAGTACCGACGGAGATTTCCTTGTCTTTGGCTTCAGCGTCTTTGTACGCGTGCGCTCGCATGAGATACGGCATCGTCGTGATAGTGTCGAATATCCACGCGAGCTCGGTGTGCGCGCTGATGTCAGATTGTTTGAAAATGACGGATTTCTTCGGGTCAAGCCCTATGGCGAGATAATCGATGGCAAGCTCGAGGGTGAGTTTGCGCATCTCGTCGCCGTTTTGGATAAGATTGAGTCCGTGATAATCGGCAATAAAGAAATAGCAATCGTAGTTATCTTGAAGGTCGACGAATTGCTTCATCGCCCCGAAATAATTGCCTATATGCGGTCGTCCCGTGGGTTTGACGCCCGAAAGAAGGATTTTCTTAGCCATTGTTAGATTTTATCACTTTTATCGCTTCTTCGAGAGTCGTCTCTTTTTGCTCACCCGTCTTCATATTTTTGAGAGTGACTTTGCCCGACGCGGCTTCTTTTGAGCCGACGATGACAACAAAAGGAATATTTCGGTCGCTTGCGTATTTGAGATTCTTTTTCAAGTCTGAAAATTCGTAGAGAACCTCGGTGCTTATGCCAGACTCGCGCAAAATATTCGCGATTTGCGAATATTTTGCGCCTAGATTTTCGTCAAAATTCGCAACCAAAACTTTCGTCACGGTTTTTATTTCCGGCACGAGTTTCAACTCCTGCAAGGCGGCAAAAAGTCGATCAACGCCGACGGACATTCCAACAGCCGGAATGCTTTTGTTTGCGAATGTTCCGATGAGATTGTCGTATCGGCCACCGGAAAGAATAGAACCGAATTCTGGAGCATTCGTGAGTTTCACTTCAAAAACCATTCCCGTGTAATAGTCGAGTCCGCGGGCAATAGAGAAATCAAAAACTATTTTCGCCTTTGGATTAAGATTTTTCGCGGCAGAGACTATTTTTTCCAGCTCGCTTCCGGCCGGCAATTTCTTTTCGGTAATCATTTTGACGATTTTTTTGTCCACGCCGAGCTCCGTGATTTCTTTACCGACGACATCGGCGCCGATTTTCTCTAGCTTATCTATTATTCTCAAAACGGAAACCTTCTTCTCTGGCGGAATTTTCTGTTCGTCAAAAAAACTATCCAAAAGTCTGCGGTCATTGACCCGTATTTCAAAATCTTTCACGCCAAGTTTTTCAAGCGTAAATCCTACAAGCGCCAAGATTTCCGCGTCAGCGTTTATGCTTTCACTTCCGACAATATCTGCGTCGCACTGGCAGAATTCGCGATACCTTCCCTTCTGCGGATTGTCCGCGCGAAAAACGTTTGCTATTTGATAGCGCTTGAAAGGTTTCTTGATATCGCCATACTGCGCGACGACGCGAGCGAGAGGAATGGTGAGGTCGTAACGGAGCGCCACGTCACGGTCGCCGTTGTCTTTGAAGCGATACATTAGTTTGTCGCCTTCGTCGCCGTATTTGCCGGTGAGGATATCGGAGTATTCGAGTGTCGGCGTCTCAATCGGAGAAAAGCCAAAAAGCTCATACGATGCGCGTATGCTTTCGACCATCTTTTGCCGCGCGATTTGCTCTTCTGGGAGGAAATCCCTGAATCCTTTGAGCGTGCGTGGTTCTATATTTTTCTTTTCGGCCATTGCCACATAGTAGCAAATTACAGCGTATTTTTCTAGCTTTTTCAACATCATACTTGTCATTTAGGCAATATGAGGTAGAGTTATTCCGCTATGACATACAATCATTGCAAGCCATATACGAACCTTATGGAACGCGGAATTTACGCCGGCGCCTTTGGCGTTGATTCCAATCATAATTTTTTGTGTATGGCCGATATGTGTGCATAACCTAGACTCTCGATAGATATGAACTCATCCCGGCTGGACGCAAGCCGGGATTTTCCTTGCCCGTACCAGCTTTAATAGCTCATTAGACAAACCTATGAAAACTCACAACCCTGTTGTGTTCTTGAAAGGTACGCGGACGATTCTTCGCCCGCCAGAAGAAAAGGATCTACCGTTTTTCACGCGGTGGATGAACGACCAAGAAGTCACTCGCTTTCTCAAGACGAGATTGCCGGTGACACTCGCGGGCGAACGTAAATGGCTCGAGGGACTGTCGGACAGGAAAAACGATGTTGTCTTGGCCATCACGACGCTTGCCGGTAAACCGCTCGGTGTAATGGGTATCCATCGCATCGACTGGGTCAACGGTACCGCGACGACAGGAGCGTTTATCGGAGAGAAAACGTATTGGGGCAAAGGTTACGGAACCGACGCAAAAATGGTTTTGCTTGATTACGCCTTCAACACGCTCAATCTCCGAAAAATCTCGTCGAAGGTCTACGCCTTCAACGCCCGCAGTCTCGCGTACAGCAAACATTGCGGCTACAAACAGGAGGGCGTCTTGAAGAAGCACGTCTTCCGCGAGGGTGAGTATCATGACGTCGTGGAACTCGCCATCTTCAAGGAAGACTTCGTCCCCTACTGGAAGAAATACAGCAGGAAGAAGTCCTAAAACAAGGCGGCGCGCACGAAGTGCGCGCCGCTTTTTCTTTTTTAATTCCCAAATTTAAATCCAAACCAATTTTCGGTGATTTTTGAAAGAAATGACCTTAGATTAATTTCTTTTCGTTAATCTCCTTATAATCGAGACTGAATCCGTATTCTTTCACGAAAAAATTTTCAAACTCTTCTTTAGTTTTTAGATTTTTAGATTCCTTTATCAGGTCAAGCAATTTTTGTTTGCCAAATTTTTCCACGAGCGTTTGGACAAAGAATCCTGCTTCGCCGTATACGTCTTTTCCGCCACGGTCATAAAATTCTAAAAATTTATTGAAAGCAGCAGGAACTTTTTTAAAGTTATTTTGGCCTGACGTATATATTGCCACGCCTTCATTAAGCCAAATCGGTTTTTGTTGTCCGCCGGAAACGACGTTGTAAAAAGAATGACTCAACTCGTGTTTTATAAAAGCCGAATACGTGGCAGGGTCATACGCGTGGTCACTTTCTTTTTCAAAACTATTTCTATCCAAAACATATATCGTCTTACCTTCCGACCAACCGATGAGCCAACTCTCCGTTTTCTTGCCCTTTAGAGAATCAATTGTCTTTCGACTGTCGACGACAATTATCCTCGGAAGATATTCCGTCCAATTTATCTCGTAAAAAACGTTCAAGTCATTTATCGATTCCTTGCAAATTTTTTCCAAAAAGTCGTCTTCTATTAGAGTCAGTTTGTTTATCATGTTTTATGTTTGAACACCTCGTTCCTTTGAGACATTATCCACGACTGCTTCTAGATTCGGATAATATTTATCAAATATTTTCTTTGTGGCCGACACGTCTATTGGATAGTCCTGCTTTTTGACAAGATCCGGAAAGGCTTTTTCGAATAAACTGTCCACGATTATTTCTTTTTGCCACTGACTGATTTTATATAGGTCAATTAAATGCTGAATATGTAAGTGAATAATTTCATGCAATAAGATTCTCAATAGTCCTATGTTAAAAAATTTCGAAAAATTAACAATTACCGTGTTGGGCACATTATAGCTTCCCGCTATACCGTATTTGGTTAAAATTACGTTGACGTCGTTTATGGGTGTTGAATCGATCTCTCTCACGAAAGAAAGTAACCTGGATTTATACAAATCAAACAATTTCTTCAGTGACTCCTCGACGTCTTTATATTTATTAATATCGAATTCCTTTTTAACTTTTTCTAGAATTTCATCTTTTGAGTCACCAACAGAGACATCTTTGGGGAAAATCAGAGACTCTGTCTTGTAGTGATTCTTTAGAAACCAATCTAGTTTGTCCAAAGTATTCCGCACTCTTTCTGCCTCCAATTCCACCGAATATTTGAAATTTAGTTTTATCTCGTTATTCATTCCTTTGAATTATAACGCACATGAATCTAGTCTCCGAACTTAAATCCAAGCCAGAGGCCGGCGAGGCCGCCGAGAGCGCTTAGAAATAATGAAGACATTGAAAATAGGCTCCCGTTCCAGAGCATTGGAATGAGACTGCCGACGGTCGAGCCGACGAGTATTCCTATCCAAATGAGAGTTTTGCGCGGCATATGATTATGTAAGGATTTTATTTATTATTTAAAACAAGCAGACTTTGTAGAATAAACTCCTTTAGATTATACCCTTTATTCCAAACATTCTTGACCGCCGCCAATTTTGTTTTCAACTCCGGATAAAAAAGTTTCTCCTCGCGACCAAGTAAATCTCTAAATTCCGGCATATTGAGAACGATGACGTTGAATATTTCCGACAACTCCCACAATTTGCCGGAATTTTTTTCCAACGAGCCAGTCTCTTGTGAGAGATTTCTCGAGCAATAATCGAAAAAAATGAAATGAAGTATTTCATGGAATACGACTTCAGTTTTGTCTTCGATTTCTTTTCCGTAAAAAATCTGAAATTCTTTAGAGTCAATGAACCGAGGATTGCAATCAAACATCGAAACATAACCGTGGAAATTTTCATTACTCGCGTCAAAACCAAAAACTTTTCCGACGGTGTCAAAGAAAAAAATTTGTTTCGAAAGTAGCTCCGCATTCATATCGTCGCAACATTTTTGGAAAATTTCAGCGTTGTCTTCGTAAAACAAATCTATATAATCCTTAAAATTATTCGCGGTGATATTCGGATAATCTCTTTTTATCTTCGTACCAAAATCAGCTCCCTCCACGGAGAAATCTTTGAAATCGTCATATACATCGTAATCGAGTTTTTTGTTGATAGAAATTTTTATCATTGTGCAGAAAATTTTATTTTGAAATCTTTTTCGACATCTCCATTTCGGGAATTATGTTGCCGCTTTTGAATCTGAACCTCTCGTCAGAAAAGCGTTTGCCGTTGTCTTTGAATCCGAGCTTTTCGTAAAAAGCAATTGCTTTTTTATTATACGTGGCGACTTGAACAAACGTTTCTTTCATCGGATCGAAAAACTTCTCTGCCTCGAGCCAAAGCGCGTGGCCGATTCCCTTTCCTTGATACTCCGGCAAGACATAAATCGCTTGGAGCTGATTCCTGTCTTCGTGTTTTATCGCTCGGCAAATCCCGACAACCGTGTCGCCGTCTTTCGCGCTGACGTATTTCGTGTTGCTCGGCATCTCAAGAATCTGTTTCCTTCTTTTTTCGAGCGTCTCGGCGGTGAAAGAATCCTTGTAATTATCCTCCACATCGGCGACCGTGATGCCGTATTCTTCGTTCGGATATGTCGCAAGCCACGTCTTATAGAAAACTTCGGCAATGCCTCGAACGTCTTCCGGCTTAGCGTTTTCGATTTTGATTTTCATAAACTCTCGGTCTATTGTAACTCAGCCATTTGGCTTCGTCCGACATTTCCTCTGCAAACGAATAAGAATTTCATTTTTCTATTGAATTTTTTGTGCCGTCCCTAAATGTCGCTTCAAGCGAGGCAAACACCTCCGATGGGTGAACATCTTTCTGATCGAAGGACAATCTTTTTATATCTGGTTCAATAAAAATTTGTGTTTTTTCTTTTTTACCTTTCTCTCCAGCATAAACGACCAATCTTTGTCCTACTTTTGATTCAGTAAGAATGGCTGTCACGAAGTATTTATTATCTTTAGATGACGCCTTACTTTCTGCAAGTGGAATCGCCTCGTCATCAAGATTAATAAATTTCATTTTTTTAAATGCCTTTGAATCAATTTTAGCTAAAACATAATCTCTTTCTTGTGCAAGAAGTCTCGGAATTACGTACGGATCATCACACTCATCACAATATAGATGATTGGTTGAATATTCATGAAATCCTGGTGGAGTGTGTAGACGAAGAAAATGTCTAGGGCACAGCGGTTGAATGTGGTGATGTTCCCTACCAGTTATAACCCATTTTATACCATCTATAATGATTCCCTCATCAAACATATTATTGATTAAATTAATTATATCCCCTCTTTTTTTAATTCCTCAATTTTTTTCTTGGCGTCACGAGAAAGCTTGCGAGGCAAGACGACGTGAACGCGTACAAGTGCGTCACCGCGATGACGACCTTGAGGGACGCCCTTGCCGCGAATGCGGAGAATCTCGCCGTGAGCGACGCCTTCGGGAATCTTGAGCGATATCGAACCATCAAGAGTCTCCAAGGGATATTCGGCGCCGAGGAGAGCGTCGGAGAGTTTCACTTGGAGGTCGCCGACGATGTTCACGCCGTCTTTGTGCCAGAATTTGTGCGGCTCGATATGGATTTTCACGTAGAGGTCGCCAGCGACGCCGCCATCTATCGGCTCGCCTTGGTTGGCAAGCTTGAGCATTTCCCCGTCGTCGATACCGGCGGGAATTTTGACCTTGAGTTCCTTTCTGACATTGATGCTTCGCTCCGCGCCAAAGACCGCGTCATGAAGAGGAATATACAAGTCGACTTGGATGTCGCGGCCGCGTCTCTGACGACGTCCACCGCCGAAAATGCTTCCGAAAAGGTCGTTAAGGTCAAACTCTACTCCGCTTTGGCCGAAACCACCCTGAAATCCTCCTTGTCCGAAATGAGAGAAATCAAAACCGCCAAAATCGTTCGGATTGAAACCTTGGCCGCCGCCGAAGCCCGCGTTTGGACCAGATGAGCCGAAGGTGTCGTACTGCTGGCGCTTCTTGTCGTCGGAAAGGACGCTATACGCCTCGCTCACCTCTTTGAATTTCTCGGCGTTGCCGCCTTTTTTGTCGGGGTGGTGTTCGTGCGCGAGTCTGCGAAACGCCTTTTTGATATCGTCCTTTGACGCGTTTTTCTCCACTCCGAGCGATTTGTAATAATCTTTGTTTGCCATTTAATTTATATTTCCCCGCGCGGCAGATATTTTTTCGCCGATGGGTGCCGCGGTATGTGATATTTCTTCGCTTGTGCGCTTCGCTCCGACTTACGCGCTCAAAAATATCACATACCGCGGCACCCGGAGTGGCTTCCAGGAAAAATATCTGCCGCATTAAACTTATTTCTGCTCCTTGAAGTCGGCGTCTCTCACATTCCCCTCTTCCGGCGGTTTATTTTGATTCGGCGCCGACTGCTGGTTTTTCATCATTGCTTCGCCGATTTTCTGCATAGCGAGCGAGAGGTCCTCGGTCGCCTTCTTGAGCGCCACCATATCCGTGCCGTCCTTGACTTTTTTGACTTCGGCGATTTTAGCTTCGACATCCGTCTTTACGTCTGCCGGAACTTTGTCGCCGCCTTCGCGAATGGCTTTCTCCGCGGTGTAAATCGCTTGGTCGGCGAGATTGCGAGTTTCGATTTCGTCTTTCTTCGCTTGGTCTTCGGTCGCGTGCGCTTCAGCGTCGCGTTTCATTTTCTCGATGTCGTCTTTGGAAAGTCCCGAGCTGCCCTGAATTTTAATAGATTGCTCTTTGCCCGTGGACTTTTCCTTGGCTTTGACCGAGAGGATGCCGTTTGCGTCGATATCAAACGTCACTTCAACTTGAGGCATGCCGCGAGGCGCCGGCGGTATTCCGTCGAGAATGAATCTGCCAAGACTTTTGTTGTCGCGAGCCAAGGATCGTTCGCCTTGGACGACGTTGATTTCAACCGAAGGCTGATTGTCGGCCGCCGTGGAAAATATTTGCGAGCGAGAAGCCGGAATGGTCGTGTTTTTGTCGATGAGATGAGTCGCCACTCCGCCCATCGTCTCGATGCCGAGCGAAAGCGGAATGACGTCGAGAAGGAGAACGTCTTTGACGTCGCCTTTGAGGATGCCGCCTTGAATAGCCGCGCCGAGTGCCACGACTTCATCGGGATTGACCGACTGGTTCGCTTTTTTCTTGAAGTAATCCTCGACGATTTTGACCATAGCGGGCATTCTGGTCTGTCCGCCGACGAGAATGACTTCGTTAATCTCCGGAAGCTTGAAGGGTGATGCGTCCATAGCGCGTTTCGTAATCATCATCGCGCGGTCAAGGAATTCTTGGCAGAGCTCTTCGAGTTTCGCCCGGGTAAATTTCATCACGAGGTGAAGCGGTCCCGCGGCTCCGGACGAGATGAACGGGATGTTGATTTCCGTTTCGACGGCCGTCGAGAGCTCGATTTTGGCTTTTTCTGCAGCGTCGTCGAGGCGCTGTTTTGCCATGACATCTTTCCTCAAATCCACGCCATTTTCTTTTTGGAATTGGTCGGCAAGCCAATTGATGATTTTCTGGTCAATGTCTTTTCCGCCGAGGTGAGCGTCGCCGTCCGTTGATTTGACTTCGATGACGTCATCGCCGACTTCCAAGACGGAAATGTCGAACGTGCCGCCACCGAAATCGAAGACGACTATTTTTTCGTTTTTCTTTTTGTTGAATCCGTATGCGAGCGCCGCCGCCGTCGGTTCGTTGATGATGCGCATCACTTCAAGTCCGGCTATTTTGCCGGCGTCCTTGGTCGCTTGTCTTTGACTGTCATTAAAGTATGCGGGCACAGTGATGACCGCTTGAGTCACCGGCTCGCCGAGGCGAGCTTCCGCGTCTTGCTTCATTTTCTGGAGAATCATCGCGGAAATTTCTTCCGGACGCTTCCATTCATTGTTGAGCTTTACTTCAATGCCGCCGTTTGCCGCTTTGCGGCATTCGAAAGGAACGGACGCGATATCTTTTTGCGCCGCCGGTTCGTCCCATGAGTGACCGATAAATCTTTTGATTTGATAAATCGTGTTCTTTGGATTGGTCACCGACTGACGCTTGGCCGTGACGCCGACCAGTCGCTCGCCCGTCTTTGAGACGGCGACGATCGACGGCGTAGTGCGCATGCCTTCGCTGTTTTCGAGGATTTTCGGCTCGCCGCCTTCGACGACCGCTACCGCCGAGTTTGTGGTACCGAGATCGATACCGATTATTTTTGACATAGTTTTTTAAGTTAGGGATTAATAGACGAGAGAAAAACCGCGTTGTTTTTGGAAACTTGCGAGCGCGACCGGCGCGAGCACGAGGAATTTTTCAGCAGAAAAATATCCGTGTTCCAAAAACAATGCGGTTTATCGAGAGTTGGGAGCCCTCGTTGGTTGGCTTACGACAAAAGAAAAATCGGAGACGATGTTTTTCGATGATTCAAAATAAGGACTCTGTATTGAGACGGCGAAAGCATTTTCTTGTTTGGCTTTCGGTAGAGCAATGACTTCCGCTTTGTCCATATACCTGAAATCGACGAGTCTGACGGAGTATCCCTCTATTCCCTCGACAACGGCGAAAAACGCTAGGACTTCGCGGCCGTTAAAAGTGCCTTTCTTGGCGACTATTTGGGAGTTTTGGACGAGGGACTTTGACATATGAATATTATATCACTTCTTATGATTTTGTATATTCCCCGACGACGACTTTTGCCGGACGAAGAAGTTTCGTCCCCAGCATATAGCCTTTTTCCACGACGGCAATGACCTTGTGGTTTTCGGATTCTTTTTCCACTGGCTCGTGTTTCGTAGCTTCGTGCTCTTTGGCGTCAAACATTTTTCCGAGCGGATTTATTTCCTTCAAGCCGTTACCAACGAGCGTGTCTTTGAGTTTGTTGTAAATAAATTCCACTCCGACGCGCCAATTCTTGTCTATTTTTTCCCACGCTTCTTTGTTGGCAAAAGCCATTTCAAAAGCTTGCAAGGTTGGTAGAAGTTCTTCGATGAGCCCTTCATTCGCCAAGGTTATCGAATCGCGAAGCATTTCTTCCGTCCTCTTTTTCGAGTTTATGAAATCCGCCTTGGCTCTCTGCCAACCGTCAAGATATTCCTGTTTCTCCGCAACCGCCTTCTTCAATTTCTCGCGCAACTTTTTTATCGCTTCCTGCGCGCTCTCTTCCGCGATGACAGAATCGTCGAGCGTGTCATTAAATTCAATCGAGACGTCGTCTTGTTTTTTCTCTTCGTCTTTTTTCATATTTTTATAATCTTAACATAAGAGCACCTTTCGGTGCTCTTTGTCTTTAGCGTTTGCTCCACTGGGGGGCTTTGCGGGCTTTTTTGAGACCGAACTTGCGGCGTTCTTTCGCGCGCTGGTCGCGAGTTAGGAAACCGAGCTTCTTCAATTTCTTTCGCATTTCTTTGTCGTATTCGAGAAGGGCGCGGGCGATGCCGTGGCGGAGAGCTTCGGCTTGACCATTTATGCCGCCGCCGTTAAGATGTCCGGAAACGGAAAATTTTTGGTCGATCTTTGATTTTGTGAAAGCATCTTCGGCGATCGATTGAAGCATTTTTGTCGGGAAATAGACCGCGAGTTCTTTGCCGTTTAAGGTAAACGTCGTCTTTGTCGCCGGAGTGAGGCGGACGCGAGCGACGGCCGTCTTTCTTCGTCCCACCGCTTCGAAATATTTGTGTTTGGTTTCGGTTGTCATAAATTTATTCTTTTATCGTCAAATTCTTGAGCATTTTCGGCGCTAGCTTGTTCTTTGGCAACATTCCTTTGACCGCCATTCTGAAAATCTCACTGTAGCCTTTCTTTGAAATGATTTTCGCCATCGTCGGAAATTTGAGGCCGCCCGGGTAACCAGAGTATCGCGCGTAGCTCGTGACTTCTTTTTTCTTTTCCGAAATGTCGGCCTTGGAGACGTTTGTGATGGTGACCGAAACGTCGGCGACTTTATTCGGAGCGTAACTTGCCGACTGTTTGCCCATGAGGATTTTCGCCGCTTCGCTCGCGACGCGACCAATTCTCTTCCCCTCCGCGTTTATGGTGTGTGATTTTCTTTCCATGTTATTTTACGAATGAAATATGGGCCATTCTCGCGCCGTCTTTTTTGCGAATCGGCAATTTGACGATTCTCGTGTAACCGCCGGCGCGCTTCATGGTCGGAGCGATGACGTCAACGAGTTTCTTCGCCGCTTTGGCGTCGCCGATGCGCGAGACCAAAATGCGTCTGTCGGCGAGTGTCGCCGTTCTTGCTCGGGTCACGAGCTTCTCGACGATCGGGCGAAGTGTCTTTGCCTTGGCTTCGGTCGTGGTGATGGCTTCGTGGACGATAAGCGAGCGGACAAGCGACTTTATCAAAGCCGTGCGTAAGCCCGTCTCTCTGCCGAATTTTCTGCCTGTGCGGTGGAAACTCATGGTGATTATTTAAGGGTCATGCCGAACTCGCCCAAAACTTTCTTGATTTCCTGAATGGCTTTCGGACCCAAGCCCTCGACGTTTTCGAGGTCGTCTTCTTTCTTTCGCGCGAGGCCGCCGACCGTTCGGATGTTGGCGTTTGTCAGAGCCGTTGTGGTGCGAGTCGAGAGACCAAGAGTCTCGATGCGAGTCTTGAGAAATTCCGTGTCGAGCTCTTTCTTTTCCTTGCCTTCTTTTTTCGGAGCTTCTTCTTTTTCCGCGACGACTTCCTCTTCCTTGAATCCGATAATGGCTTTGAGCTGGTGAATCATCATCTCGATGGATTTAGCCAGTGCTTCGTGCGGAGCGATGGTGCCGTCGGTCTCGATAACGATGCGGAGGCGGTTGAAGTCGGTGCGATCGCCGATGCGCATATTTTCGACTTCATAGTTGGCGCGTTTGATGGGAGCGAAAACGGCGTCGAGAGCGATGGCGCCGATATCGGTGCGTTCTTTCTGATAGACATCCTTCGGGACGAAGCCGGTGCCGCGTTCGACTTTGATTTCAATGTCGAGCGAAGTGGCTTTGTCGGTGATGCTCGCGATGTGTTGGTCGAGGTTGATGATTTCGACTTGGCCCGGAGCTTCGATGTCAGCGGCCGTGATGTCTTTGACACCCTTGGCTTTAATGGTAAGCATTTGCGGTTCGTCGGTGAGCATTTTGACGCGAACTTTTTTCAAATTAAGGATGATGGCAATGACGTCTTCTTTGACGCCGGCAATGGTCGAGAACTCGTGCGAAACGCCGGCGATTTTCACCGAGGTGATTGCCGCGCCGGTAAGTGACGAAAGGATGATGCGGCGAAGACTGTTTCCGAGCGTGTGTCCATAGCCCGGATAAAGACCATCGATTTCGTAAATGCCGAGGGCTCCCTCTTCTTTGATGATTTTCGGCTTTGACGGAAGTGTTATGTTGTTTTCGCTCATATATTTTTAAATATTGTTATTAAAATTTAACGGCTATAAAATTCCAGCACCGATTTGATGTCGAAATGGTTGTCTCTCGGTTCGTATTTCGGCACGCCAACGACGGTGGCTTCTTTTTTGTCCGCGTCGTACGCAAGCCAGCCCGGAATCTTGACCTCTTTCATTTTCTCGTCGTGCGTTTTGAACAAGGGCTTGCCCACGCTTCGTGGGCGGATGGAAATTTTCTCGCCGACGACTGTCTGATATGACGGGATGGTGACACGCGTCGTGCCGACTTGAATGTGTCCGTGAGAAACCATTTGCCGAGCGGCACTTCTGGTCGGCGCGAAACCGAGGCGGTAGACGACGTTGTCGAGTCGGCTTTCGAGTTTGAGGAAAAGGAGCTGCGTCGAGTTGACGCCTTTTTTGGCGACGGCTTCGCGGACGTATTTTGAAAATTGCCGCTCGTTTATGCCATAGGTAAAGCGGGCCTTCTGCTTCTCGAGCATTTGAAGGCCAAAGTCGGATTTCGGTCGCCACGCACCTTTTTCTTTTCGTTCGAGACGAAGCGCGTATTTCGCGGTTTGCGTCTTCTCGAAAAGCGGTGCTCCCAAACGACGAGCGACTTTGTATTTAGATTTGATAATCATATGTATGAAAAATAAAAATATTCGAAACTACACGCGACGGGCACGCGGAGGCCGAGGTCCGTTATGTGGCACCGGTGTCTGGTCGGAAATGGACGAGAGAGCGAAACCTTTGGCGATAAAAGCGCGAACGGCCGATTCGCGGCCGCTTCCGACGCCTTTGACGATGACCGAAACTTCCTTGACGCCAAGATTTTTCGCTTTCTCCGCGACCATCTCGCCCACTTTCGCGGCGGCAAACGGCGTGCCTTTCTTGGCTCCGGCAAATCCGAGCGCACCGGATGAAGACGATGCCACCGCGTTGCCTTGCGTGTCAGTCAAAAGCACGACGGTGTTATTAAAGGTCGAGCGGACATGAAGAACCCCGATATCGAGTTTCTTTTTCGCCGACTTCGAAGAAGTCGCCGGCGTCGCGGCTTCTTTTTTTTCTCCTTCAGTTGTGACTATTCGTTTCTTACCCATTGTGATTTCTGATTAATGAAAGATTATGTTATTTTTTGTCCGCGACTTTGCGACCGGTACCCATGGTCTTTCGGGTGTTACCCCTTCGCGTTCGCGAATTGGTCTTGGTGCGCTGACCGCGGGACGGCAATCCTTTCTGATGGCGAGTGCCTCGATAGCTTTTGATGTCCTTCAATCTCTTGATGTTGCCCGCGACTTCGCGTTTCAAATCGCCTTCAACTTTTATGGATTCGACGATCTTTCTGATGGCGTTTTCCTGTTCCGGCGTAATCTCTTTCGCTTTGATTGAATACCCCACTTTTGCCTGGTCGAGAATGCTCTGGGCGCGCGAGCGGCCGATGCCGTAGAGCGCCGTAAGGGCTATTTCTATTCGTTTATTATCTGAAAGTGTTATTCCGAGAATACGCATAGTAAAAAAATAAGACGCACGAAAATACACGTTTATGTGTATTGTCGAGCGCAGATAACTACCTTAACATAAGGCTCAAAAACGCGCAAATTTTTAACCTTGTCTCTGCTTATGGCGAGGATTGCCTTTGCAGATAACGTAAACGTAGCCGCCGCGACGGACGACTTGACATTTCGCGCATTTCTTTTTGACTGAAGATTTAACTTTCATATATTTTATGTTTTCCGGCTACAAACGCTGGACAATCCTGCCTTTGCCGCCATATTCGTCGAGTTCGACCTTGATTTTATCGCCCACAAGCACTCGGACGCGATTGAGGCGCATACGGCCTGCGAGATATGCCATCATTTCCACACCGTCATCGAGCTTGATGCGAAAAAGCGTATTGGGCAATGCTTCCGTCACGACTCCGAAACTTTCGGCCTTGGCTTTTTTTTCAATCATGTGCAAGAGAAGATGTTAACTAAATAAAAAGCTAATGTCAAATGGCCGTCGAAGTCGCGATGGTAATGGCGTTTTGGTCCGAGGGGAAAGACCCTAGCCAGAATGGGAAGAAAGAGACGTCGGCTTTGGTCACGTGCGGGTAGCCCTGAAGAATCGTCGTGAAATCCCCTTTCGGTTTGCCGGCAAGCTGCGAAGCAAAAACATTCGGGTCTATATCCCAAACGAATTTCGCCGTGCCGGAAAGAACAAACGACATTGCCGCCGATGTTGCCGTCGGCACAGCGCCGGTCGAAAAAGCGATGCTGCCGAGATTGGCGACGGTAATCGGTTCGTCGGCATACCCTTTGACCACGGTCATCGCCAAAGCCGAAGCGATGTCGTTTTCGGAAAGCGCGAAACCGGTGAGTGTCGCTTGTCCATTTATCGTCACTTGGTTGCCGGAACCGATTGTGTCCGGAAGCGCGGAATAATCTATTCGGTAAGCGTTCGGATACAAAATATATCCGGCGGGCACGGACGCTTGTGCTGCATTCGACAGTTCGGACGCTAATGTCGAATCGATGTTCCCGATTGCCGCCGAGCGCTCCGTGCCGCTGACAACTGGCTCGGTGCCGGAGAAACCTCCGGTCATGGGAGTCTCTGACCGAGCGAAGATTCCGTCAAACTGCGGTTCGCCGGTAAATCCCGGAACAGTGAAATCGGAGAGGCCGATATTGTACTTGTCGCCGACTTGATCGGCGGTGACCGAAACAACTACGCTTCCCGGCGTTGTCACGCCAGCTTTGGTCGTCTTGCCCGGCACGGATACCGATTGGCCGATGCGATATATGAGTCCGGAAGAAGTTTCAAAACGGGTGTTCGTCACGAGTTTTTGCGGAGCGGTCGAATAATCGTTGAAAATGATGATACTGCCGGTGGCTTTGGTCTCAACATCTTGCGTAGTCGTGGCGGTAATAGTCGTCTGGCTTTTCTTGGTAATGGAAATGGCCGAGTCTGTAATACCCGCGGAAGACGACGCAGAGACTTTCGTCGTGAAAGAGCCGTGGACGCTGTCGCTCTCGGAACCGAGAACGACGGAGACCGTCGCGTGAGCGAAAGCGTCCGCGCAGAAATAGAGAGCAATAGCAACAATGATGATTCCTCCAATGATGAAATATTTTCTTGAAGATTTACGATCGTGGGGATTCCGGTGTTCGAAACGTTCCCGCACTTCGTGGACGGCGATTTCTTCTTCACGTTTCTCTTCGCGTTTTTCCCTCTCGTGTTCGCGTTCGCGGGAAGCCGGTAGAGGAATGTTCCTGATGCTTCTTTTCGGGGTCGGAATGATGTCTTGTACGATTCGTCGCTCCATGATTGTTTAATTATACATTAAATTCCCCACGACGTTTGCGCGAAAAATAAGCGGAAAGTCGCGAGAGCGTCTTGTCGTTCGAAACGTCACTATCGATAAAATCTTCTTCGGAAAAAGAAAGTTTTGCGAGTTCCGCCAGAATGTCGGCGTAGGAAACATATGTGTGTTCGCGCAAAGAGTTGTCGGCGGAAGCGACGATGTCGTGGATTTCTTTCGGCAAAACCACCTTACCTTCGACAACGACAAAAGCCGATTTCGGCACACCGAAATCGGCACAGAGTTTCAAGAGAAATTTTTCCGCGGTAAGATTTTTCGGCTTGACTTCAACCCACGGGTCGGAAAAGACGTAATAGATTTCTTTAAGCGGCGACGATTTGAATACGGAATGAGAAAAAATGTTTTTTGCCAAAAAAAGTTCGGTGCGAGAAAGGGCGCTTTTCATGGCGTCGATGAGCCGTCGCGAACTATGCTCTTTTACTTTGTCATCGAAAAAATATTCCCTGCAGGTATAGACCATTCTTGGTATGGCGTTTTTTTCAAAGATAACAACGGCCGCGCCGACGCTCTCGGCGTTTATGTCAAAAACAATCACTGATTCGTTTTTGTTCTTGGAAGAAAGGAAAGAAAACATCCCTTATATTATATCAGAATCGCTTTGATGCGCCTCACACCCGCGCTGACGGCTTCTTCTTTCTGAATCTTAAAAGTCCCCAGCTCGGAAGTGTTTTTGACGTGCGGGCCACCGCAGAATTCCTTTGAATAGGCATTGTCGAGAGAATCGCCGATATAATAAACACTGACTTCATCGCCATATTTGTCTCCGAAGGCGTGCGACGCACCCGTTTTCTCAGCTTCCGTCTTTTTCATCACGACTTTGTGAACCGGGAGCGCCGCTTTTATTTTTTCATTGACGATATCTTCGACTTTTTTCTTTTCTTCGTCCGTCATTTTTCGCCCGAAAGTAAAATCGAAGCGAAGTCGCTCGACGGTGATGTTGCTTCCCTTTTGAATAATGTCCGTTTTCAAAACGTCCTCTAGTGCCTGATGGAGCAAATGCGTCGCCGTGTGATAACGGACGGAAATTTCCGACGTGTCGGAAAGACCTCCCTTAAACATTCCCGCCGAGCTCGTGCGCGAGAGATCTTGGTGCTCTTTCATTTTTTTGTTGAAGTCGTTCATATCGACAACGCCGACTTCTTTCGTCAGCTCAACGGGAAAACCGTAGGTCGTCCAGAGTATGAACGGGTCCGTTCCTTTTTCGAGTTCCTTTTTTCCTTCGGAAAGAGTTTTCAAAAATTTTCCTTCCTCTTCCCTGAAAACGCCAAGAATGTCCCCTTCTTTCAGGTTGGGATACACGCCCGAATATTCGTTGACATACCATTCGATGACTTTCGATCCGATATCCTGTCCGGGAGCGAACATACTTATTCTGAAAATCGCGCGACGGAGAAGTCTGCGCAGGACATATCCTTGGTCTTTGTTTCCCGGCATTACTCCGTCGGCGATGAGGAACGTCGCCGTGCGCAAATGGTCGGCGACGATGCGAGCGCTTTCGTCGCTCACGTTTTCCCCGGATTTTTTGATGAGTTCGATTACCGACTTGAACAAATCCGTCTCGAAGACATTGTCTTTACCGTTAAGCACCATGAGCGTCCGCTCGAGTCCCATTCCCGTGTCGACGTTTTTTTGTTTGAGCGGAGCGTAGCCGCTTTCCGATTTGTTGAATTCCATGAAAACGTTGTTCCAAATTTCCACCCATTTTTTGTCGGCAGGATTGAATTTCTCCGGCGCTTTTTCTTTTCCCGTCCAGAAAAAAATCTCCGTGTCCGGCCCTTGGGGTCCCGGATTTTTGCCGCCGGCCGGCCACCAGTTGTCGTCTTTACCGAGTTTGACGATGCGTGACTCGGGGATGCCGAGCGAGAGCCATTTTTTGTATGAGAAATCGTCGAAAGCGGCGTCGGCGTCACCCTTGAAAACGGTCACGGCGAGTTTTTCTTTCGGAATGTTAAACCACTTTTTGTCGGTCAAAAGTTCGAAACTCCAGGCGATTGATTCGTTTTTAAAATACCCGCCTTGTCCGATGCCGTCAGGCGAGGCAGGATCGCCTAAAGACCAATTGCCGAGCATTTCAAAAAAAGTCAGGTGAACGGCGTCGCCGACTTCGTCGATGTCGTTGGTCCTCACGCATTTCTGACAGTCCACGAGACGCTTGCCGGACGGATGTTTCTCGCCCAAAAGATACGGCACCAACGGTTGCATACCGGCGGTATTGAAAAGCACCGACGGATCGTTTTCCGGCACCAAAGGCGCCGACGGGATGATGGCGTGGCCTTTTTCCTTGAAAAATTGGAGAAATTTGAAGCGGAGTTCTGCTGATGTCATGCGACTAATTTAGCACAAAAATTTACAATACAAACCTGCCGTCCTTATATATGACTTTCTTACCACCGTTTTTGAGATATGCCGTGACGATGCGCGGTGCAGTCGAAACGATGTCGGTGTGAACGGTTGAGTTGTTGAAGCCGAGCTTTTTCCAATCGGATTTAGAAAGTTTTGCCGGATCGCCGCTAAAACAATCGTGGTAAGCATTGCCGAGAGCGATGTGAGTGTTGCCGTTTTTGCCGCCAATATTCTCGTCAAAAAGAGTCTCGCCCATAAATTTGGTGATTCGCGAAAATCTCTTGTCGGTAAGCGAAAATTCTCCGACCATATTTGCGTTTTCGGTGGCTATCATTTGCTTCAAGACTTTTTCGCCTTTTTTCGCGCTTGATGCGACGACTTTGCCATCTTTAAAGATAAGTTTTACTCCTGTAATCAAATTGCCGTAGCGATAGAGTGGTTCGCTAAACTTTATCCACCCTTGCGTGCCGCGGCAGTCGGGCGAAGTGAAAAGCTCGAAACTCGGAATGTTTCTGCCGCTGCCACCCATCCATCGCCTCTTTTCGCCAAGCTTAATCCGCAAATCGACATCCGGACCTTTGACGTGGAATATCTCGGCGGGAAGCTTGTTCAATTTCTGGCGATAGCTCTCGAGATTTCGGTAAATTTTTTTCCATTCCGCAATCGGGTCTGCCTTGTCGAGAAAACACGCCTGTATGATTTCGCCCCAATATTTTTGAAGCGGCATCTTGGCCTCCTTGGCCATGGCTTCCGTCGCGTAAAGAGCCAGGGTCCAGGTGAACGCTCCCCTGTTTTCTTTCTCGTTGCGCCATTCCATATACGGCTTCATTGATTTTCCGCGAGCCATTATTTTTTTCGGATCGACGCCAGCGAGAACTTTCTTGTCCGTGTCGGAAATGATGAAAATCGAATGGTCGATCTCGTCGACAAGACCTTTCATATATTTGGCGGGGAAAAATTCTATCTGGTGATTTTCGGCAAGAGCGTAGAAATCCCGCTCGACGTTAAACTCGGCGTCCGGACTCGGACGATAATTGGCGATGACATGACCGCCCGACTTCCAAACGGCTTTGCGGAGCTCGATGAAAAGCGGCTTGGCGATTTCGTCGACGGCGACGTAGACGACGTCGCCTTTCTTTATTCCTTTGCCGTCACGGAGCGCGAAATTGACCAAAACATCCGCGTATTTCTCCAAAATTTTTTGCGAGGGTTTATACATATTTTATTTATACATAATTTTTCAAGACTTTGAAATCTTCCTTCATCACCTCGCGAAGCGAGCCGTTGTAAAGCGCAGCCGCGGGATGATAGAGAGCGACAACCATGATATCCCCGTAAGGAGCCTTGCCCGTAAAAGTCCTACCGTGGATTTTCGAAACGGAACCGAGCGCGGGGACAAGTCCGTATTTTTCGAAAATATATTTCATCGAGTGACGACCGAGAGTGGCTATGACTTTCGGCTGAATGATTTCGATTTGCCTGTCGAGAAACGGTCCGTAGAGCAAAACCTCCGCAGGTTCCGGGTCGCGATTTTCCGGCGGGCGGTCTTTGACGAGATTCGTCACATAGACGGCTTTCCTGTCGAGGGAGATGGAGGCGAGGAGCTCGTCGAGGACTTTGCCCGCGGCGCCACAAAAAGGTCTAGCGGTCGTGGCTTCGTTTTTCCCCGGCGCTTCGCCGACAAAAAGTATTTTCGCGTCATGATTACCTTCACCAATGACAGGAAAATATTTGTTCTCCGTGCGATAGCCATAGAGTGGCGACTGTTTCAAATCCAAAACTTCGTCACGGATTTTCTTCAATCCTTCCGTTTTAAAATCTTCTGTCATAGCTCAAGTATAAACAAAAACGCGCGCCCTAACTATGAGGCGCGCGCTCGAAATTCTGCTGCTCTTGCATCGGCGAACCGAAACATTAGGTCATTGCGTGTCGGGGGACGGCCGTGATTTTCCTTAAACTCCTTTATGACCTTGGGCTCTACGGCCTCGATACACTGACTGATGTTGTATTTGAGACCTTCTAATTCCTTCCGCTTTTCCGGCGAAAGGTTTCCTTTGAGTTTCGACTCGACGTTTTCAAGGCCGATCCGAAGGCGGGCGAGAGGGCAAGATGTGTCGTTCATAAGAACAGGATGTTTGGTGTTCTCTTTGATACTCCGACACTTCGCGGTAAAAATCAAGCACATTGTGCACTCAATAAAAAGCCGCGACCACAAGGTCACGGCGTGAGAGCGAGCTTTTTGTCGAATCTGGGTCCAAGATCTTCGATCTCGATACGAAGTAATCTGGCCTTTCTCCGTTCCCAACGGGAACCGATTGAAGACTTCCAATCAGGTCGGAAAAACATCTTCACGACTCGCCCCGATTTGAATATCGGCAAATAAAATTCGGTCAAAATCGGCCGGCAATACCTGTTGAGCGGCTTGTTATTTGCTTTCCGCCACTCCTTGGCAAGACGGGCAATCGTTTCCTGGACGGGTGTCTGACTAAAGACGAGGTGCCCGCGTTTTTCGAGATGAGCCTTAGTCTTGGCGAAAGCTTCGATGTTCTTTTCGATACTTCCACGTCCGCCCGTCGATATGGGACCAGAGACCATAACGACCGAATCGTTGAATTGGGAGAGGATAGCAAGCGCAAGTTCGGCCAACTCGGTGAAACTTTTTACTTTTTTTGCCGCGGCGATGTGGCGCGACTTCCAAAAGGAATCTTTCATAATGTGCATTGAGTGATGGGTTTCCTGTCATTACCCTACTCACTATTTAAAATATGTAAAGCAAAAAACTAAACTGTGCAACCTTCCTTTCTCAAAATCTCCGCTTTGTTTTTCGTTCCGGAATTGTAACGACAACCGCGCAAACTCTTTCTGAAAAATCAGAAGAGAGTTTCATTGTTATGCCGATACGCCGCAGATGAGTTCGGCGTCGGCGGTAATGGCTTTGATCGAATCGTCGGAAATGCCCAATCCCGAAAGCGAATCTTTTTTCGAGAGAACGTCTTTGCAAAGCACGAGACCATTATCGATGAGAATTTTTCTGTCGGATACGGAAAGTGACGGAATGGACGTGACCGGGTGAAGTGCCGCATCTTCTATCATATGTTCGAGATTTCCCTGCTCCGGATAATTCCAACCGACAAGGCGGAGTCCCTGGCAGGCGGCGTACTCGATGGCTTTCTGGGTAAATTTCGTGTTCGTCACGAGGACGCCTTGTGTGAGTTTTCTGATTTTCCCGCCGAAATCGAATTCGGAAAAAGACAAATCGTCGGTGCGGGCTTTGACGTAAAGCGCGACCTTGAGGTCGGATTTGATTCCGCTTTCGTTGTGAAATTTCGCTTCGACCATCACGAGCTCGTTCCCTTTCCAGGCGACGACGTCGACTTCGTGTTCGACGCATTTGCCGCGGACGACTTGGTCGGTCACCGCTTCAAAACCGCGCGCGCGAAAGAGGTCGGCGACGAATTTCTCAAACGGATAGCCGGCGGGACCAAGTTCCAGGATGGCGCGGCGCAAAGAATATTTATGAGCGGCGGGACGAAAACTTTGGGCGAGTAAATCAAAAGCGTGATTGTAAATTTCGGATGTCGCCGCGCCGTCTTTGAGTTCGCCTTCGATATGGTCGGCGATTTTTCTCGTCGTCTCGCGGTCCGCGCCGGTACGGATCAATGATGACTCGAGCTTGGCGCGGTTAAACGTCTCTTTCGTGCCGTCGGCTTTGACTATTTCAATACTCATACCGAAAGTATAGCAAATCCGGAAAATAAAAAAGCGGCGTCCCAGTAAAGGTGGCGCCGCTTGGTCCGTCAAACGGAGACGGCAACTACGAACGAATAGGCCTCGAGTCCTTGACCGGCCTTGTCGTATTCCAAGTCCAGTTGTTTGGGCTTCCCAGAGATGTCAAAGAGATTAATCCGCATGTAACCGCGTTTGGCACGTCTCGGGAGAAAGAAGACTCTTGAGCCTCTTACCACGAGTCCTTCGGTCTCCTCGATTATCTCGTGCTTGAGAACCGTCATGATGTTCCGACGCAAGAGTCTCTTGCGCAGGGCTTTTGGAGAAATATCCTCCTTAAACCTTACAAGAACGGCCGGTCTGGCTTCCCCGTCGATGAGGGCCTGCAGGCTGGTCTCGTGAATTTCGATTGGCTGTACTCTCTGTCGTTTCTTGATTTCGGTCATTTTCGTATTGGGTTTGTGGTTGAAAAGAACGAACTACACCATAACACTATTACGCGTAAAAAGCAACTATTCTACGATTCCCCCGCCGAGACATTCGTCTCCGTCATAGAGGACAAGAGATTGGCCGGATGCCGCAAGTACTGGGTCGGTAAATATGATTTTGTCTGAATCAAAAATACACGGCGCGCGGACGCCGAGATGGCGGACGCGCGCCGTATATTTTTCCCCCTTAATCGGTGTGCCCGAAATCCAATTTACGGATTCAAGAGCAAATTCTTTTTTCATTCCCGATATACTATCCTTTTTGTGTCCGACGACAATCGTATTTTTCTCCATATCTTTGGCGACGACAAAATACGGCTCGTCGTTCGGTGTTTTTTCCGTAATCGTAAATCCGTGCCTTTCGCCTATCGTGAAGAAAAGCGCTCCGGGATGATTGCCTATTACGTTTCCGCTTCCATCCAAAACGTCTCCGGATTTTTGCGAAGCGTACTGCGCGAGAAAATCTTTCACGTCGATTGGACCAACGAAACACAACCCTTGACTGTCTTTCCTCTGTGCGTTCGGCAATTTATATTTTTTCGCCAGTTTTCTGACCTCGAGTTTTTCCAAATCACCGACGGGGAAAAATGTTTTTGACAGTTGTTTCTGTCCTAGCGTCCAGAGAAAATAGCTTTGGTCTTTGCCTTGGTCCTTGCCCGCAAGCATTTGGAAAACATCTCCTTCTTTTTTTATCCGCGCATAATGTCCCGTCGCGACATATTCCGCGCCCTCGCGAAGCGCCCAATCGAAAAAGACTCCGAACTTTATATATTTGTTGCAGAAAACGTCGGGATTAGGTGTTCGACCGATTTTGTATTCGCGAATCATATAATCAACGACCTCTTTTTTGTATTCTTTGGTCAAATCGATTTCCCGAAACGGAATGGAAAGATGCGCGGCCACGCGCATGGCGTCGAGCCGATCTTCTCGCGATGTGCATCCGAGCCACTCCGGACTCCAGATCTTTATGAAAACGCCGACAACGTCGTATCCTTGGTCTTTCAAAAGCGCCGCCGAGACGGCGGAATCGACGCCGCCGGAGATTCCAACGAAAACTTTCTGCATAGAGCGATAATACTAAAGAAAACTAGGTTGGCAAATTCGTCGGCGCGTCGGCGCGTTTCGACGGAATGCGGTGAAGAGCCGGAGCTTTGGCGGTGCTTCCGGGAAAATGATACAGAGTGGCAAGCTCTTCGGTATTCATAACCATAATCGGCAGATGATGATACTTTACGCCCCACGGAAGCCATGGCGCGTGCGGTCCGTGGTTGTATGGATAGAAAAAATACGAACGCAAACAGTAACATCTGAAGAGTTGTTCGCCAAGACGCTGGTTGCGAGGTGTCATGAAGCGCCGCAAGGGTTTGAAATAATAAGCCGGATCTTGGCGCCAATAACTGTAATCCTGGTCATTTGGTTTTATATTGTTGAGATTGTTCGAACCAAACTGCCTAAAGGCGCTTTTTATCACATCTCTTCTAATGTGACCCGCTTCGCCCCTCGGATAAGCCTGAATGCACCTCACGCCGACGTCAAGCGGAAATTTAGCAATGCTTCTCGACAAAGCATCGATGACATCTTTTTTCTCCGTCGTCATCTTTGCCGTCACGGGAGTCATGGTCTTTTTTATTTTGCCCGATTCCGTAACTTCGATTCTCTCCGTTGACGCCGATTCGATGACTTTTTCTATTTCTTCTTCGGCGCTCTTTTTCCACTTGTCTTCAAATTTCCAACCAAAAAGGCCCACTTCCGCCTTGTGGGCTCGGACAATAAATTGAAACCAAATCTGGTCTTCTTTGGCGACTGTTCCTAAAGTTTCAATAAGGGACGCGAGCGGATCGACTTTGAACTCTTCGTCGGGATCGTCGGAGAGACCGTAATCGACGTATGTTTTTATCGGATATGAGTCCGGTTTTGTGAATTCATACTGGCAAGCCCAAATATCGTACTTGCCGCGATTTTGCGAAACTTCTTTGGTGTAGTCTTCGACTTCATAAACAGCGACATCGGGATACTGGGCGTAAATGTTCGCCATGATGGTATTTTTCTGTCCCTCAAAACACCAAATATAAAAATGCACCTCTCCATCGATGACGACAAGTTCCAGTGACGACCATGGACGGGTCTTGCCTTTCCAATATCGGTCGACCGACGTGCCTTCGCCGCCTGTTTGAATGAAAGCGTTAAGGACAACTTCCATAGCCGCCGGGGATTTAATCGTCTCTTGGGGAAGTTTTACTTCAAGAATTATAGATTTGATCGACGAGTGGAAAGCATAACGCACGTATCTGACCCACATGTGCCATGCGAGCTCGGCCGCGATAAGAGGTACCCAAATGGGAGCGAGAAACCAAAGCCACGCGATAGTCTGCGGCCACACCTCGGTCGATAGAAATGTTTGAATGGCTGATACCACCTACAAATTATACCACATGGTACTTGCCGTCTTTGTCTTTCTTGAAGAATTTCGGATTCTGAAGGTTGACGGTAATGGTATTTTCCTTGACGTAGCGCTCTTTGAGAACTTTCTCGATGACTTCTTTCTTAGTCAAGGGACCGTTCTTTTCTATAACCGTGCGAATGACGTCTTTGACGACTCCCGGCACATATCCCCACTCGGACAAGGCGTAGAGACCGCGGCCGACGAGAACGAAACGTTTGTCTTTGATAAGTTCGTTGTGAGTCGTCGCTACATGAGCTTTTTTGTCGAACAATTTTTCGATTTGTTTCGCCACTTCGGAAAAATGAATCGGTGAGCCGTGCTTGCGGACGACGAGAAACGCGTAATCCTTAATGCCGCGAGCTTTGATGTTCGGAGATTTGGCCACACCCCATTCGCCGAGAGGATTTTTGCCGACCATTTTCGACATACCGAGCCAACGTTTCAAAATTTCTTGGTCTTTGTAGTTTTCGTTTAGGCCTTCGAGATGGCGAAGGAAGGATTCGATGAATTCAGACTCCGGAATGATGTCCTCGTCCTTGAGACCTTTGTAGACTTTGCGGAGAGCCTCTTCGATTTTCTTGGCGTGCGTGTCGTCGAGATGCCAACGATGATGGAAATCGTCGTCTTCTTTCTGACGTTTGAAAGCCCGACCAAGAATGAGAAGAAAATAAATATGATTTTGAATGCCTTGGTCTTTGGAAACGCTGTCGAGCAAATCTTCTTCGGCAATGATGCCGCCGAGAGCATTGAGGTGTTTCTCGAGTTCAGAAAAAGCCGCGATGGCTTCCGAATATTCCTTAGATTTTTGTATGTTGGCGATGGCGTAGTTCTCTATCTGGCGGACGCGTTCTCGCGTGATGCCATAACCCTTGCCGATGGCATCGAGAGTCATTTTTTCCGAGCTTCCCCCGAGGCCGTAGCGCTTGGTGATGACGTCGCGGGCACGCACCGGAAGCGCCTTGAGAAGGTTCTTGACTATAACTTTGGGTTTGAACGAGAGATTTGTCGCCATATAAATACTTGATAATCTATTAATAATACTGTAATCGCCAAATACTTGATACAAAGTCAATACTATGCGGTATTATTTTTTTGTCAATACCGTGTCAAGGATTACGCCGGGACGATAAAGTTTATAATCTTGCCTTTGACGTAAATAATTTTGCTCGGAGTCTTGCCGGAAAGCCACTTACCTGTCTCGGGCGCCGCCACGGCGGCCGCCGTGGCGGCGCTTTGGTCCGCGTCCGCGGCAATTTCTATAACCGCGCGGACCTTGCCGTTTATTTGAACGGCGATTTTGACGTTTGCGTCTTTGACGAGATTCTCGTCCCAGACCGGCCAATCCGAAACATGAACGGACTTTTTGTTGCCGAGAGAATGCCAGATTTCTTCGGCGACGTGCGGAGCAAACGGCGCAAGGAGTTTGAGATACGTCTCGAAATCGGCACGAGAAACGGTCGGCTCTTTATCAAAAGCATTTTGCAAAATCATAAGAGAGCTTACCGCCGTGTTGAAATGCATACCCGCAATATCTTCCGTGACTTTTTTAATCGTTTTGTTTAGAAGAGCCGGAAAAGTGCCTACCGGTAAGCGTGTAGTCTTAGCCCGCTCCGGCGGGCGCACAAGCGAGCCGGCAGGCACTTTTCCGGCGACTTTCTCTTGCGACTTCCACACGCGCTCGATAAATCTGCGCGAGCCGATCATACCGTCGGTCGACCACGATATCATCTGGTCAAACGGCCCCATAAACATTTCGTAGACGCGGAGCGTGTCGGCGCCGTAGGTCTCCACGATTTCGTCCGGATTTATGACGTTACCAAAACGCTTGGACATTTTCTTGCCATCCTCACCCATGATGAGTCCGACGGATTGAAGTTTCTTGAACGGTTCAAGCGTCGACACGACACCGATGTCATAGAGAAACTTGTGCCAGAAGCGCGCGTAAATGAGATGCCGCGTCGCGTGTTCGGCGCCGCCAACGTAAAAGTCGACTTCGTTCCAATATTTTTCCTTTTTCGGGTCGACGAGATGCTTCGAATCTTTCGGGTCCATATAGCGCAAGTAATACCAAGAGCTTCCCGCCCACTGCGGCATGGTGTTCGTCTCGCGTTTGAGAATATGTTGTGCTCCAATTACACGATGTATGTCTTTGAAATCTTTAAGAATCTGGTCATCTGATAAGACTTCGTTCAATCTTTCGTAGCCAAGATAGCCCCATGCGCAGCCGATAATCTTTGAACGGTCAAGAAGATTTTCCAATTCGTACACATCTGCTTTAGTGTCCGTAAAATAATAGATATCTTTCACGCTGACCCCCCAATCCGCACAAATTTTTTCAATTTTTTCTTCTTTGGAATGATCGTCCTCCCAACTTAAGATATGGCTAAACTTCATGCCAGATTTTTTAAGTGGCGGCAACACATATTTATTTGAACCAGACGAAACAACTGCGCATTTTGCATTTTTATATTTCTTTACTTCTCTAACAAACTCCATAAAAAGAGATGGATTTTGTTTGGCAATTTCTATGCCTAGGACATTTACATATTCATTATCAAGACGAATCTTTTCAGGAGTCCTTTCCGAGTTACGCGTATGATCCGGTGTGGCATTGAAATATTTCAAGAATTCTGTAATAGCTTCTTTTTCCGTTGCAACATTTCCCATTTTTACCCGAGCTTTTATTGCAGCATTCCACGTGTCACCAAGTACTCCATCGAAATCAAAAATAAAATATTTTTTTTCGTTTGAGGCTTTCACATTCACCCATTTGGCAATATCGGCAAGCGGAGATTCCCCCGTTCCCGTCGGTTCGTAATATTTCACTTTAGGCAATACGACTGGCAAATCTTTCAGAGCGACGGGAACTATTTTATTTCCGTCGTGAAATACCGGAATCGGTTCGCCCCAATAACGTTGCCGAGAGAAAACCCAGTCTTTGAGTTTGTATTTCGTCACCCATTTGCCGCTGGCAAAAGCGGTGATTTCTTTCATTATCTCTGCCGAATCCTTGCCGGAGAATTTATCGGAATTGGCCAAGATTCCTTCGTCGACAAAAGCAAAATCGCCTTTGTTCAAAAGTTCAAGTAAAAACTCCCCTTCAAAAACCGTAAAGAAATTTTTCAATTCATTTTTCTTTTTCCAAAGAATTTCGTGAAGCGAAGCTTCTTTCTCGTCCACTTTTTCGCGTTCTTCGTTTTCCAAATCGAAAAACACGAACTGGAAATGCGCGTGGCGATTTTCCTTTTTTACGCGGTGGTAGAAAAAAGTATTTATGGCTATCGGTGAAATTTTCACGAAACGCAGGTTTTTGTAGCCGGTTTCCTCCAAAGCTTCCCTTCTCGCCGCGATTACGATATCTTCGCCGTCCTCGATGCCACCCGTGACCAAGCCGTGCATTGAAATACCTTTCCAGCTCACGCACATATACGTATCGTCTTTGGGGTTTCGCACAATCACGCAGACGGCGTTTCTCTTAACGAAAGGAAGGCCTGGGAGGACGACCCCGTCGCCTTTGACGCCGATAAATTTCGGCTCGATGACGTATTTAATCGGCAGTTTAAATTTTTTGGCGAATTCGAAATCCCTGTCGTCGTGCGCCGGCACCGCCATCACCGCTCCCGTGCCGTAACCGGCAAGAACGTAATCCGCGACGAATACAGGAACTTCCTCGCCGTTTACCGGATTGACGACTTTGACTCCCTTTAATTCAACACCCGTTTTTTCTTTTTTTGCGTCGGTACGCTCGATTTCGGTCTTGATGCGCGCTTCGGCAACGTATTTCACGACTTCCTTTTCGTTTTCGACGATCTTCAAAAGCTTATTCACAAGCTCATGCTCGGGCGAAAGAACGACGTACGTCACGCCGAAAAGCGTATCGGGACGAGTGGTGAAAACTTTTATTTTCTCGGTTTGATTTTTTATGGCAAAATCGATTTCCGCGCCTTCGGAGCGTCCTATCCAATTTCTCTGACTCTCTTTTATATGCTCCGGCCAATCGAGATATTCCAAATCGGAAAGTAGGCGGTCGGCGTAGTCGGTAATTTTTAAAACCCACTGACGCATCGGCTTCTTTTCCACTGGCGTGCCGCAGCGTTCGCAGCGGCCGTCTTCGACGTCTTCGTTCGCAAGACCGGTCTTGCACGACGGACACCAATTTATCGGCTCGTAGGATTCGTAGGCCAAGCCTTTTTGAAGCATTTGGAGGAAAATCCATTGCGTCCATTTGTAATATTTCGGGTCGGTAGTGTTGATTTCTCTATTCCAATCATAATCAAAGCCGAGAATCTTCAACTGTTTTTTGTAACGGGCGACGTTTTTCGCCACGGCAATTTGCGGATTGGTCTTCATCTTTATGGCGTAATTCTCCGCCGGCAGTCCGAAAGCGTCGAAACCCATCGGGTGAAGGACGTTGTATCCTTGCATCCTTTTCATCCTCGAGACAACGTCGGTCGCGATGTAACCTTTCGGATGTCCAACGTGAAGACCTTCGCCCGAAGGATACGGAAACATATCGAGCGCGTAAAATTTCGACTTCTTCGAACCGTCTTTGGCGGCGTAGATGTTTTTCTTTGCCCAATCAGTCTGCCATTTTTTTTCTATTTTCTTATGGTCGTAGTGTTTCATTTTTAAATTTTCGCAGAGCAAGATATATGAGAGCAATGAGGGCGATGCCGAGAATGACGACTCTCATCCAGCCGTAAGCCGAGGACCAGTAGCGGAAAGACGCAATGACGAGCGAAAAAATTCCCGAAAGAGAAAATGCCGAACCGAGAACGGTGTTCCCCTTCAAGAAAAAACTTACAATGATGAGTAGGACGCCGATAGAAACAAGCGTGACGAAAACTTTCGCCTGAAAATTATTCTCCGCGGTAGTGTAATTGTTCGAGCAGACGATGTTCGCCGAAGGCGATGTGATCTCGGTCTGTGTGCAAAAATCGTTGTACTGCGGTTCCTGATAGACAAGCGACAGAGAATAATTGATGAACATATTGGCGACGATAACGATGCCGATAATCACCGACCATTTGAGAATTTTTGATTGAGATTGCATAGGCAAAGTGTATCACGAAAAAGCGCCGCAGAAAGTATTTTTTCGCTTGTGCGCTTCGATCCGACTTACGCGCTAAAAAATACTTTCTGCGGCGCTTTTTTTCCGTATTACATCTTCGGCGCCGACGACGAATCGCACTCCTTACAGCTCTTCTTGTGAGTGAAGAGGAGGACGATCGCCGAGATTCCGACAAGAACATAGACGAGTGCCTCGATGCTCGGCCATGAGCCGAGAAGGAGGTTGACGACGTTCCAATTGCCGCCAAACCAACTCCCTAGTCCGACGAGTCCCCAGTTGAGACCGCCAACGACGAGAAGAATAAATGAAATCTTATGGGTTGCTCTCATTTTTCGCAAAAATTAAACGAATAATGTATACGACTTACGCTACATATTTTATCATTTTGGCAAGAGCTCGACTTTTTGAGTTATCCACTACTTCAAGTCGTCCAAACTGCGGATTTCATTGGCTATTATCCGCTCGGCTTCGGTCAGATTCGAGCCGAATTTCTTGAGGAAAATCTCCTCTTCTTTGGTAAGCGCGCGCTTGGTTTCGGCTTTGAGCAAGAGACGAATGTGCTCATTGACGTCTTCTTTGAGAAGGTCAAACGAACGGTGAAGAATGTCTTCCGCCTGACTGACTTCTTTCCTGACTCTTTTCTTGAGCGTGCTGACTCTCTTTATAATTCTCAAAAAGAGTCCGATAAGGAGAGCGAGGACGACGACCGCGATGAGAGCGAGAGAAAGATAGTTGATGATGAACTCGCCGATTTGCAAAAGTGTGTCTTGACCAAAGAAATTCCACGAAGTGGATGTCGCCGTCGTCGCGGGAGCCACGGCGGCGGCGGCGACAGTGAAGTTTGCCGTGGCGACGGTGGAATTGCCCGCCATGTCGAAAGCGGTAACGATAAGCGCGTGGTTGCCTGCCGTCTGAGACGGCAAAGAGTACGACGGATCGATGTCGCTCGGCGAGACGGTAAACGGCGTCTGGTTGTCGATTTGGAGAGAATAATGGTCGATGCCGGACAAAGCGTCGGTAGCTTTGAAAGCGACCGTCTCAACCGAAGTCGACGACGTGGCGCCGTTCGGGAAAGAAATCGTAAACGGATCCGAAGGCACGGTGTCTATGCCGAATTTGTAATGGGTGACGGCTCCCCAGCCGTACTGGTTTTGGAGTTGTACGTGGAAATAATAGACACCGTCGGAAAGGGCGGAGAGCGTTTTCGTCGAAATCGGCGAACTGTAGAGGACTGTCGGCGCCGACAACGGATTCTTGTCGTAGAGAAGTCTAACCGCCATTATGTCGGAAGACACCGGCCACGAGAAAGAGGGACTCGACGTTGCGCCCCAACCGTCCGGACTCGGGTTGGTCTCTGAACTTACCCCTGGAGCGGAGGGAGTAAGCGAACTTGCCGCGGGAGCGGCCGACGAGACGATCGAAATGGTCGCGCCGTTCATACCGGAAAGAATGTTTGTGCCGTTGCCGTCGTTCGCCAAGACCGAGCCGACAGAAAACGAAAGAGGGTTTTGTCCCGGCGCTTCCGACAAGAACGTGATGGTGATGATGTCGCCCGCCGGACCGGAGAATCCCGGGCTGAGCACGACGCCTTCGAAATCTATGGTACCGTCAACGTTTGAAAATGTCGGCTGTGTCGCCCAAAAATTGACGATGGAAGAATTTTCTGAAATCGAAACGACTTTTGCCGTCGAAGGATAAAAAGAAATGCTGCCCGAAACGGCGTTGATGGATTGCCCTCCGCTGTCGACCATGACGTTTTCCGTAAACTTCTGGCCGACGGTATACTGACCGGTCGACGGAGAAATATAAAGCGTCGCGGCATTTGCCGCGGTCGAAAGCGAAAAGATTCCCAACGCGAAAAAGAGCGCGAGAGAAAAAGACGCGAGATGTATGTTACGCAATCTTGCCTTTCCTCTTGATTCGAATGACGACATATAAAAGAAAGATAGATATAAGTATAATCCAAAACGCGCCGTTTTCATACAATGGCCGTGGGTTTCGCGGAGCCAGAGTTTCGAGACGAACATTACCCGCGGCATCAACGGCTTTGACGTCGATAACGCTTCCGAGGGACTGGTCGGTCAGAAGATATGGACTCTCGGCGCTCTTCCAAGCTTCGGGAAAGAGCGACCAAAAAATACCAGGGGCTCGTTCGGCGACTTCATAGGAAGAAATGCCGGTACCTTTGCCTTCCGTCGAAAACGCGACGAACCACTGTCCGTTGAAAAGGCTTTCGTCTTTGCCCACTTCCGGAGTAAACGCTTCGGGCGGCGTAGCTCTTTCGACTGCGGGGGTGACGCTTTCGTTTTTAAGCGCTTCGGGGAAAACGAGATTTTGAAACGAAAGCGTGTCGGGCGTCGCGTTGCCGTCGGAAAGATATGCCTCGGTCGCCGACGACACGAAAGACACAGTCGAGACCGCGGAAGGATCGACAACTGAGCAATCGACGGAGAGAAGCTAAAGATTGAAACCGTCCACGCCGCCCGGTATGAGACCGGAGAAAGAGAGTGTGCGCGACGAGGAGTCCCACACGGGTTTGTCTATCCAGAAATTAACAATCGATTGTGCCGTGTCGATATTCGTCGGCTCGATATTTTTCGGGAAAAGAACGCTCACGCTCACCGTATTAACCGGCTTGTCCGAATCCATAAGCACGGTAACGGAAAGAGAGTTTTGTGTCGTCGTGGCGGATGTCTGCGCCGAAAGATGAAACGACGTGGCGGCGAAAGAAATCGCGGGCAAAAGAAATGCCGCGAGTAAAATAGCGAGACAGAGCGCGGGGTCGATTCTTTTTAATGTGGTGTTTTGGTACGACATATGATTAGCCTGTCCAATAATACGCCATAATACTGAAGTCAGTCAGGTCAACGGCATTGGCTCCGTCGAGAAGGACTTTCGCCGGCGGATTCGCCCGACGATACCAGTAGTCAAGTATGGAAAAGTCGACGAGATTGACTTTGCCGTCGAGGTTCAAGTCGCCTTTGAGAACGGAAGGCGGTTTGGCGGCGACGTTTTCGTCGCCGACGCTAAAAGCGACGCTTGAGCCATACGAAGACACTTCGGATGACGTCGCCGCGCTGTCTTTCGCCGAGTGAGAACCCATTTCGAGAGGCGCGGTGTTGAAAGAATATTCGTAAATACCGTTTTTGTCCGCCATCGTCTGGGCGAATTCCTCAACCGAAGAATTGACGGAAATGGTTATTTGGCTGCCGGGAAACGTCTGACCGAAAAAAGTAATCGGGTCGCCCTGTTTGACTTCGCTTTTGTCGGTGGATAGAGTCGGAGCGATAAAAATGTCGGTAACACCCGTGACAACCGACGATGTGACACTGATCGGGAAGGTAAAAAGACTCGACCTAACACCCTTCGTGTCTTCTCCATAAACAGAAAAAATATAACTGCCGGCGGAAACGTTTTTGACCGAGGTGCTAAACGTGCCGTCGGCGCCGGCTACGGTCGAAGCGACCACTTGGGCGTCCTTGAGAACCGTTACCGTGCTATTGGGATATGCCCGACCGGAAAGCGACACGTTCGCCGAAACGCCGGATTCAGGAAAGAATTCCAAAGCGCCACCGCCTCCACCACCGCCACCGCCTCCTCCACCGCCTCCACCACCGCCGCCACCTCCGCCTCCGCCACCCGAGGCAGCAGGAGTTGCGGAAGATTCGGATGAAGTCGCGATGACACTACCGGAAGTATCAAGGGCTGTTACGACGAAATAATATGTCGTGCCGTCAGAGAGACCCGTTTCGGTATGCGAAAGCGTGTTGCCGACGTTCGTAAACGAATACGGTCCGCCCGTGACGGTCGACTCGCCTATCGAGTATCCGGAAACGGTAAAGCCGCTCCCCGCCGACGCCAAAGTCCACGACAGAGACACTTGCGAATCGAACGCCGTCACTTGGACGACTGGCGAGGAAACATACGGAAAGTAGAGAAAGCCACCAAGAAGTCCAAAAGAGTTTCCCGTCGATGGACCTATGGCCGACTGAGATATTGTCCCGAGCAATTCAAAGCTACTCGATGACCCGTAACCTCCAGCGTTCATTACAGGGTCAAGCACTTTATAGTCAGAAGAGCTGAATTCTTCTGAATAAACAAGTCTTACATTCAAGAACAACGTGCCGGAAATTAATAACAAACAAATTAGAAAAAATTGTTTCTGTAAGTTTTTAAAATACATGTTTTAAAAAACCATAGAGGAATTTACTGTGTTGGTTCTGAATTGGCGTCCGACGTGGTGGCGGCGTCTGTTGTCGGTTCCGAAGTGACTTCCGACGTAGTGGCGGCGTCTGTTGTCGGTTCCGAAGTGACTTCCGACGTGGATGTAGCCGGTTCTGATATTGGGGTTGTGGTTTCAGTTGTAGTTGCAGTCGTAGTTGCGGTCTCAGTTTCAGTTGCAGTTGTAGTTGCGGTCGTGGTTGAAGTTGTCGTCGGTTCTTGCGTGGATTCCGTTTGTGATGAAGTCGGGTTTTGATTTGAAGTCGAGTTGGATTGCGGTTCCGGATTTGCGGTGGTTACCATGGTCGATGTTTGATTTGCTTCTACTGTAGCGGCAACTTCCGGTATAACCGGATTATAACCTTCTATGACCTCCTGCCTGGGATTTAATAATTTCCCAATGAGACCGGAATATTCCACCGCGACTACTTTCTGAGATTGCCCTTTTGCTTTTTCCAACGCCTGAACTCTCTTTAAATAAGATAATTCGTAGTTGATATTATCCCCCAACTCTTTTGCCACATACAGCCCGAGGTCTTTCCCATTCAAAGCCTCTTTATTAACTGTTAAGGTCTTCCCTACTTGCTCGACCTGCCAAACACCATCCTCAATTGCCAATGTTTGATAGGAGTAGGCGGCATAATAATTTTTATCGTCATCAGTAACGGAATTTATTACCAAATTAAAATTAAAATTATCCAAGTCGGTTGAAATAATCAAACTATTATCGATAGAGACTACGGTCGTTTTGCTGGAGTAAATACTATCGCGCGCCGTTGGGCTGGCGGCAAAAACTATTCCGGAACTAAAAAAACACACGATAAAAACAATAGTGAAAGCGTTATTGTATTTTATGAAATTGATAACTTTTTTATACATATTTAGCTCTAATTATAGTGGAAAAAAAATGTAAAGCAATATTAACAATGCCAAACCACTCCGTTTACATCCATTATCGATACGGCCGGCATTCCATTGACCGTTTTTATCAAAGTTTTATCGAGATTGTTTATTGTTTTTAGTTCCACAACACAAACAGACGGGCTGGGTGAAGAAGACACTGACGACGAAGGGCTCGGCGAACTGGAGGCGGACGAAGAAATGGAGCTTGACGGCGAAGGCGAGCTGCTCGGAGAGCTCGAAACGGAAGATGAAACGGAAGACGAAGGGCTCGGCGAGTTGCTGGGAGAACTCGAAACCGAGCTTGACTCGGAGGATGACACGGATGCCGATGGGCTTGGCGAACTGGAGGCGGACGAAGAAATGGAACTTGACGGCGAAGGCGAGCTGCTCGGAGAACTTGAAACGGAGGAAGAGACGGAAGACGAAGGGCTCGGCGAGTTGCTGGGAGAACTCGAAACCGAGCTGGATTCGGATGATGACACGGATGCCGATGGACTTGGCGAAGAAGATGGCGAACTAGATACGGATGAAGAAATTGACGACGACGGACTGGGTGATGAGGACAGCGATGAAGAAACTGAAGACGAAACCGACGACGATACCGAACTCGACGGACTTGGTGAACTAGACGGAGAACTGGAAACCGACGAGCTGACAGAAGACGAAGGACTCGGAGAGCTTGAGGGTGAGGATGAAACGGAAGAAGAAATAGACGACGATACAGATGATGAAACAGACGATGAGGGGCTTGGTGAGCTAGATACCGACGATGAGGCTGAAGAAGAAACTGATGAAGAAACCGAAGATGAGACCGATGACGATGGCGATGGTGAACTAGATGGTGAACTAGAAACCGACGAGCTGACAGAAGACGAAGGACTCGGAGAGCTTGAGGGCGAGGAACTGACAGAGGAAGAAACGGAGGAAGATATAGAACTTGAAACAGAGGACGACGGGCTCGGCGAGCTTGACGGTGATGAGCTGACGGAACTTGAGACCGATGACGACGGCGATGGAGACGAGGATGGCGAAGAAGAAACTGACGACGAAATGGAGCTAGAGACAGAACTTGAGACGGACGAGGATGGTGACGGTGAAGATGATATGGATGAAGATGCCGACGACGAAACGGATGAAGATACCGAGGAAGAAACAGACGAGGACGGACTCGGCGAGCTTGATGGTGATGATGATACGGAACTTGAGACCGATGACGACGGCGATGGAGAACTAGATGGCGAACTAGATACGGAGGAAGAAACTGAATGCGATACGGAAGAAGAAACTGATGATGAGGGACTCGGCGAGCTTGATGGCGAGCTTGATACGGATGATGAGACCGAGCTTGATGGGCTTGGAGAGCTTGAAGGCGAAGAAGAAACTGACGACGAAACGGAGCTAGAGACAGAACTTGAGACGGACGAGGATGGTGACGGCGAGGAGGATATGGATGAAGATGCCGACGACGAAACGGAAGAAGAAACCGAGCTTGAAACGGATGATGAGGGACTTGGTGAAGATGATGGCGATGATGATACGGAACTAGATACAGAGGACGATGGAGACGGAGAGCTTGATGGTGAACTGGAGACCGAGGAGGAGACGGACGATGACGGTGACGGAGACGACGACGGTGACGAGGAGACCGAGGATGAAACGGAAGAACTGACCGAGCTCGAAACAGACGACGACGGACTCGGAGAAGATGACGGCGACGATGATACGGAAGAACTCACCGAACTTGATGGGCTTGGCGATGATGAAGGAGAGGAAGAAACTGACGACGAAACCGAGCTTGAAACTGAACTGGAGACCGAACTTGAAGGACTCGGAGAAGATGACGGTGATGACGAGACAGACGAGCTAACGGAACTTGACGGCGATGGAGAACTAGATGGCGAACTAGATACGGAGGAAGAAACTGAATGCGATACGGAAGAAGAAACAGACGACGACGGACTCGGCGAGCTTGATGGTGAACTGGATACCGAACTCGAAACCG
>Ga0265338_10001332_pt1 | contig 40295 bp, 30 predicted proteins | sample 42126metaG_FD_193579 | JGI IMG/M metagenome (GOLD analysis project Ga0265338, IMG submission 193579) | Rhizosphere microbial communities from Carex aquatilis grown in University of Washington, Seatle, WA, United States - 4-21-26 metaG | ecosystem: Host-associated > Plants > Roots > Rhizosphere... | reverse complement strand
ATTCCGACCGAGCCAGGCTTTTGTTTTATAGGGGGATTTTTGCCCGGCAAAGCGTCTCGTCCTGAGAAAGCAACGATCCAATTTGTACTACGTGACCAACACGATGTGAGCTTTGATTTCATTACAAACACTGAAATCCGAGAAACAACGACATTACTCGATCGGGGCGCGGATATTGAGGCGGCCTTTAGCGAGAGTGGCGAGCGAACGATTCGTAAAGGGCGCGTGAATTTGCCCGGCATGCAAGCCGAAGAATGGCTGTCGGCCGGATTAACTTTTGGCAATGTACAGGGTCACGATCTGATGCTGGAAGCTAATTCGAAGACCGGCAGCGCGACAACACCGTTCGTAATTCTGAACATGTACACGGGAACACAGAATAACGTGATGCAGGATCGTATTGAAAACGCCTCGCTCAGCGATGTCGGAGCTATTACGTTGTGGGATGCGGTGTCGCGTACTCTGCGCCCGCGAACTGACGGTTTCTAATTTCCACTCTTGGCGAAACACAAGCGAAAAATAGCGAGGACATATCCAAAACTCTTTGTGAGGTATAAAGCAGCGTAAGGAGGCCCGTTATGCCATGCAAATTGCTCAAGCACAATGTGGCTAGGGCACATGACACACCCGCGAAGCGCACGCATCCGAGCGGTTTCAATCCGGTGCCGCACACGCCCCGCGACACGCAGCGCCTGTTGTCCAAGCCCGGTGTCAAAGCGGCCTATGACGCTCTTCAAGACGAATACACGGCTTTACGCGCGATCCTGGAAATTCGTCGTGAAGCGGGTTTAACGCAGGCCCAAATCGCCGAACGCATGGGCACGACCGCTTCGGCGGTCTCGCGCCTCGAAGCATCCTTGGCCAGCGAAAAGCATTCGCCGTCGTTCGCGACGCTGCGTAAGTACGCCGCCGCATGCGGCAAAAAACTCGTCATCTCGTTCGCATAGGCGCCTGCGCCCTGCATGTGTTGGGCTCACCCGACAACGCGAAACGACTACGCATATCCATTACCCGGTTCCACCCCCGACCGCCAATTCGGATCCCGCGCAAACCACGACGTCAAGAACTCGATAAACGCCGAAACCTTGGCCGACAAATTCATCCGTTCCACATACACCGCATAAACATCCGCCACCGGCAACGACCACTCCGGCAAAACCAACTTCAGCGCGCCCGAATTCAAATGCACCTGCACATCCCACTCCGAGCGCATCAAGATGCCATACCCATCCAGTGCCCAAATCAATGCCGTCTCGCCGTCATTGCTACTCAACGGCCCGCGCACCTTGACGGTCTCCTGCTTGCGCCCACGGCTCAAATACCAAGTGCCATAAGCCGCATCGCTCTCCCGTAACACGATGCACTCATGACGCTGCAAATCATGCGGCGTTGTCGGCGTCCCCGCTCGCGCCAAATACGCAGGCGAGGCGCACAAAAACCGACGATTCGCCGCAATCCTGCGAGCCACCATACGCGAGTCCTGCACCTCTCCAAACCATACCCCCACATCAAACGATTCATCCGCAAGCTTCACCGCGCGGTCGGTCAGCACCAACTGCACCTCCACTTCCGGATACTTCTGCAAAAACGCGGAAATCGCCGGCGCAATATGACGCCGCCCAAAGCCAAACGTGGTATTCACCCGCAGCAACCCCTTGGGCGTCTTCCGGCTGCTCGAAACCATCACATCGAGCTCTTCCAGTTCCGCCAGCAACCGCGTACCGTTCTTCAAATACAACTCGCCTTCCTGCGTCACGCTCAACCGCCGAGTGGTGCGATTCAGCAACCGCACCCCCAACCGCTTTTCAAGCCCAGCCAACCGCGTGCTGATGGCCGGCGGCGTCACCCCCACCTCGCGCGCCAGTGCAGACAAGCTGCCGTGCTTGACCAGGCGAACGAAGAAGGCCAAATCCGAGATCGAATCCATTTATAAACTCATCTTAACAATAGAGTAAATGAGATTGTATTATCAACCAGCACCGTCTCGCTATACTCTTTTAACACGGTAGATCGGGCTTCCAGCCGAGATCTGATTAAAAAAGAGGAAGCGTTTCGTGGCTCACACTCTCTATCAAAAATTGGTCGACTCGCACACGGTAAAGCGGCTCGATGAAGCGCATGTCCTGTTGTACGCGGACCTGCACATCATGAACGAATACACCAGCCCACAGGCCTTCGGCGGTCTGGTCGAACGCGGCTTGCCGGTGCTGCGCCCGGCGCAGCAAATGGGCGTGGTCGATCATGTGATCCCCACTCACGCCGATCCGATCGCCCAACGCGTGATCCGCATCGAGGCGGCATCGAAGCAAGCAGCGAATTTCTCGCGCAACTGCAACGCGAGCGGCATCAAGCTCTACGATGTCAACGATCCGCTGCAAGGGATCGAACATGTCGTCGCGCCCGAGTCGGGGCTGATACGTCCGGGCATGGTGGTACTGTGCGGCGACAGCCACACGACAACCTATGGCGCCTTCGGCGCGCTCGGCTTCGGCATCGGCACCTCTGAAATCGAACACGTGTTGGCCACGCAAACGCTGACCTATCGTACCGCTGCCGACATGCGCATCCGCATCGACGGCGTGCTGCCGTCGAGCGTCACCGCAAAAGATCTCGTGATGTACGTGGTCGCCAAGATCAGCGCCCAAGGTGCGCGCGGTCACGCAGTGGAATATGCTGGCACGGCAATCGAAGCGCTGAGCATCGAAGCGCGCATGACCTTGTGCAATATGACTGTCGAAGCCGGCGCCCGCGCCGCCTTGATCGCCCCGGATGAAACCACGTTCGCTTACGTACGCGCCCATCCCGGCAATCTCGACGCAGCCGGCATGGAAGCCGCGATCCAAAGCTGGCGCCACCTGTATTCGGATCCGGACGCCGTGTTTGGCATCGAACTCGAATTCTCGGCACTCGATGTCGCGCCCTACGTCACATGGGGCACCAGCCCCGACCAGGCTATCCCCATCGACGGCTGGATCCCGCAGCGCGACGCAGACGCGTCCACTGCCAAGGCGCTCGACTATATCGGTCTCACGGGCGGCAGCCGCATCGAGGGTACCCGGGTCGATCGCGTCTTCATCGGCTCATGCACCAACGGCCGCATCGAGGACCTGCGCCTTGCCGCCGCAGTCGTACGCGGGCAAACGATTTCGCCCACGGTAAGGGGCATGGTGGTACCCGGCTCCGGCGCGGTACGTGACCAAGCCGAACGCGAAGGCCTCGCGAGCATCTTCACCGATGCCGGCTTCGAATGGCGTCAACCCGGGTGCTCGATGTGCCTGGCAATGAACGACGATGTACTCGCCCCCGGCGAACGCTGCGCGTCGACCACCAACCGTAATTTCGAGGGCCGCCAAGGTCGCGACAGCCGTACGCACTTGATGAGCCCCGCGATGGCGGCGGCCGCCGCCATTACCGGCTATATCACCGATGTGCGCAAACTGGGAGCCCGGCCATGAACGACTTCACACGCGTCGAAGGTGTAGCGCTGCCCTTGCCGATCGCCAACCTCGATACCGATCAAATCATGCCCAAGCAGTTCCTGTTCGGCATCGATAAATCCGGGCTCGCCAAAGGTTTGCTGTACGACTTGCGCTGCCACCCGGACGGCACGCCACAGCCCGATTTCATCATGAACACCGAGCCCTACAACCACGCGCGCATCTTGGTGGGCGGTCCCAATTTCGGCTGCGGTTCCAGCCGCGAACACGCAGTGTGGGGCCTGCAACAAGGCGGCATCGCCGCAGTGCTCGCGCCGAGTTTCGGCGAGATCTTTTACTACAACTCGATTAACAATCGCTTGCTGACTGTAATGCTTGCGCAAGACCAGATCGATCAGATCATGGCGGAAATAGCGATACCGGCCACCAGCCATTTGATTATCGACGTCCAGGCGCAGCAGGTGCACACTGCGAGTGGCAAATCGTTTCCGTTCGACATGGATGCGCGTCAGCGTCACATGTACCTCAGCGGTCTCGACGTAATCGGCGCTTCGGTGGGCATGTTGCCCGAAATCGAAGCGTTCGAGCAGGCGCACTTTGCCGCTAATCCGTGGGCCCGCGTCATGTCCCCGGCCACGCCGCTCGCGCCGAATATCTGAACCCCGCGCACGAGCGCGGTTCAAACTCATTTGAAAACAAGGAGAGACACACAATGAAGCCTCTGATCGGATTGATGCTAGGCGATGTCACGGGTATCGGCCCGGAACTGATTGCGAAACTGCTTTCGTCGCCTGCCACCCGCGAACAAGCCAACGTTGTCGTGATCGGCGATGCACGCGTATTCGAACTGGGGATGCGCGATGCCGGATTGAAAGTGCCTTACCGCAAAATCAGCAACATCGACGAAGCCGATTTCGATCAGGCCGAAGTGCCGTTCATCGACCTGGCCAACGTGGACCCGACCGCATTCAAGCGCGGGGAACTCTCGGCCGAATCTGGCCGCCTGACGGGCGAAACACTCAAGTACATGACCGACCTGGCGCTGGCCGGCAAACTCGACGGCATCTGCTTCGCGCCGTTGAACAAGGCAGCGCTGCACCGCGGCGGCTGGAACTACCACGACGAACACCAGATGTTCGCGGCCTGGACCAACCACAGCGGCTACTTCGGCGAAGTCAACATCATCAACTTGTTTTCGACGTTCCGCGTGACGTCGCATGTGGCTTTGCGCGTCGCCGTCGACATGGTGCAACCCGATCGTATCGAGGGTGCGGTACGCCTTGCGTTCGATACCTTGCACGCGACGGGCAAGCCCAATCCGCGCGTCGGCGTCGCGGCGCTCAACCCGCATGGCGGCGAGAACGGCCTGTTCGGCGATGAAGAAATCAAGGTGATACGCCCGACGCTGGAAGCACTGCGCGCGGCAGGCTTGCCATGTCTCGGCCCATTCCCCTCGGATACGGTTTTCATCAAGGCGCGTAACGGCGACTTCGATGGCGTGGTGATCATGTATCACGACCAAGGTCAGATCGCCACCAAACTGCTCGGATTTTCCGAAGGCGTCACGATGACGGGCGGTCTGAAGGCCGTGTACACGACGCCCGCGCATGGCGTGGCGTACGACATCGTCGGCACCGGCAAGGCCGACGTGGGCGCCATGACCGCAGCGTTTCGCGTCAACTGCAGCAACGCAGCGAGCCGCAAAGCCAGTCGCGAAGCCGTTGTCAGCTGACATCGTTAGACGACGTCCGCCCACACCGCCACCTAACGTCGCTCGCCCGTAACACGTAACCCGCAACGTGCGACGAACGTGGCGCGGCGCCCGCATGGCGGGCTAGCACGCCATGCCAACACAGCATCGGTTCGTATCTCGTGTATTAGCCAGGAAGCCAACATGTTCGAAAATTTCAGCAAATCAATCACCAAGACCAGCGGCGCCGACATCGTAACGCTCAAGGGCGGCGAAGGTCCTCCGCTGTTGTTGATGCACGGCAACCCGTTCACTCACGTGACATGGCACAAGATTGCACCGCGTCTGGCGAAGCACTTCACGTTGGTGCTCACGGACCTGCGTGGTTACGGCGATAGTTCGAAGCCGCCCGGCGGCGACGATCATTCCGGCTATTCGTTCCGCTCGATGGCGCAGGACCAGGTGGAAGTGATGCAGTCACTGGGCTTCGACAAGTTCTACGCGGCGGGCCATGATCGCGGCGCACGCGTACTGCACCGGATGTGTCTCGATCACGAAGACAAGGTACTGCGCGCCGGCTTCATCGATATGCTGCCGCAACACTATTTGCTCAACAACGTAACGCGTCAATGGGGCACGTTTTCCTGGCACTGGTTCTTCATGACCCAGGCCTTCCCGACACCCGAAACGATGATGGGCGCAGACCCGGAATTCTTTATCCGTCGCAAGCTCTCGAAGACCGATCAAGGCGTGAGCTTTTTCGATCCGGCGGCACTGGCCGAATACATCCGCTGCATCAAGAACCCGGAAGTGATCCACGCCATGTGCGAGGACTACCGCGCGACCTTCGGCGTCGACCTGACGATGGACACCGAGGACTACGAGGCAGGCAAGCGCGTGACAGCACCCTCATTGATCCTGTGGGGCAAGAAAGGCGGCGTCGGTCGTAACCACGATGCGGCCGAAGTCTGGAGCCACTACGCCACGAAGATCCTGCAAACGGCGACCGTGCCGTCCGGACACTACCTGCAAGAGGAATGCCCGGACGAAACGTATGAAGTATTGCAAGAGTTTTTCTCGCGCAAGATTTAAGCCGGCGCGACGGGCGTCGCGCGTGCTCAACTCATAAGCCTAAAAAAAAGCGGTACCGGAGGAAGACATGTCGCATTCCACGCGGAGTAGTGACAGGGCAAGGCTCACGTTTGTGATGCTCTGTATCATGGCGTTCGTGATGTATATCGATCGCGCCAATATCTCGGTGGCGGCGCCCCTGATCCGCAAAGAGCTGGGCTTGACCAATACCAGTCTCGGGCTGACCTTCTCGGCCTTCGGCATTGCCTATGCGGTGTTCATGATTCCGGGCGGCTGGCTCAGCGACCGGATCGGTGCACGCAAGGGCCTGTTGGTGTGGGGTATCGTCTGGTCCATCGCGACCGTCGCCACCGGTTTCATCGGCAGCCTGGTCACGTTAGCGATCGCACGCTTCGCCGTAGGTGTGGGCGAAGCGCCGATTTACCCGTCGGCCGCTCGTATGATTGCCAATGTCATGCCGGCAAGCCGTCGGGGCACGGCGCAGGGTGTGATGCACGCGTGCGGTCGTACCGCCAGTGCTCTTGCGCCGTTGATCGTTACTGCGTTGATCGTGTATTTTTCATGGCGCTGGGCCTTCATTATCCTGGGCATCGTCACGATCTGCTTCATGTTCTTCATGTATAGCTGCCTGAATTCGGCCCACAAAAAGGACGAGCAGGCGGATGAATTGGAATCATTGGCCGCGGCAAACGGCGAGCGCTCGCAGCAAGCGTCCCCGGCCGGGTAGCACGCAGGCCCCGATACCAGCAAGCACGCTCGCCCGGTCAACTGGCCGGACCTGATCCGCCGAGTGTGGCCGGCAACAGCCGCCTGCTTTTGCCACGGCTGGATCCTGTGGTTCTTCCTGAACTGGGTACCATCGTTCTTCGCCCAACGCTATGGGATGAAGATCGAACACTCGGCGGTGTTCTCGACCTTCGTGCTGCTGGGCGGCACGGTCGGCACTGCGGCCGGCGGCATGCTGTCCGACTGGTACCTTACGCGTACCGGCAACCGGCTCAAGGCGCGTCGCAACGTCATCATCTTCGGTTTTCTGTCGGCGCTGGTCGGGTTGATACCGTTAATGTTGACGCGCAACGTCACGATCTGCACTGCCAGCCTGTGCTTCGCGTTCTTCTGTTCGGAAATCGCGGATTCGCCGCTCTGGGTCATCGGCTCAGAAATTGCGCCGGAGCATTCCGCTACGTCGAGCGCGCTCACATTTTCGGGCATGGCCCTGGCGGGCGCGATTTCTCCTGTAGTGGTGGGCTACTTGCTCGATGCGAGCAACGGCAACTGGCTCGTCGCGTTTGGCGCATCGATGGTGGTCATGGTGCTCGGCCCCCTGTTCGCCATGCGGATTCGCCTCGAAGAGCCCCCGGTCGAACCACCGGCGCGCCTCGATCGCTTGGCAGTGGGCGGTACACGCTAGTGGCGCGGCAGGCGCGCGTCCTACGCGCCCCTGCCGTGTAATTCCCACTCTGCCCCGCGGCGTCAGCTCGATCCGCGATAGAATTGCGCTATGGCCCTACATCGCCGCATCATTCCCCTGATCGTTGCCTGCCCGCTGTTTCTGCAAAATCTGGATACCTCCATCATGGCGACCGCGTTGCCATCGATAGCGGATTCCTTGCATTTGGAAACGCTGCGGCTCAACCTCGCGATTACCTCCTACCTGCTCAGCCTTGCGGTGTTTCTGCCCGCGAGCGGCTGGCTGGCCGATCGCTTCGGCGCACGCCGCGTCTTCTGCTGGGCAATCGCGCTGTTCTCGCTGGGCTCGACATTGTGCGGCTTGGCGCATAACCTGCCGCAACTGGTCCTATTTCGCATCCTGCAAGGTATGGGGGGCGCGATGATGGTGCCGGTGGGGCGGTTGATCTTGTTGCGCAGCGTGCCCAGCGCCGAGCTGATCGCAGCGATGGTCTGGTTCACGGTGCCCGGCGCCTTCGGACGGCTTGCCGGACCGATGCTCGGCGGCCTTATCGTGACGTTCGTGTCGTGGCGCTGGATTTTTTTACTCAACATTCCGTTTGGCGTGCTTGGCGTAGTCATGGCGCGCATCTTCATTGACAAGGACGGCCCCGAAGCCTCGCCGGACCCGTTCGATCACCGCGGCTTCGTCTTATCGGCCGCCGGGCTGGTCGGCTTGGTCGGCGGCTTCGAAACGGCCGGCAAGGGCCTTTTACCGGGAGTGGCCACGCTGGTCATGATCGCGTTTGGCGCGCTCGCGCTGTGGGTCTTCGAGCGCAGTAGCCGCGGGCACAGCACGCCTATCATCAACCTGCGTCTATTGAAGTTCGCGACGTATCGCACCGGTGTGGTGGGCGGCATGCCGCTGCGTATCGCGATCGGCGCGTCGCCGTTTCTGCTGCCGCTGATGTTCCAGCTTGGCTTCGGGCTCTCGCCGCTGTTGTCGGGTTTCCTGAGTCTCGCTCCGGCGGTCGGCTCGCTCAGTACGCGTGCGCTAATCGCCGGTGCAATCCGGCGTATCGGCTTTCGCTGGTTGCTCATTGCTGCAACCGGGCTGACCGCGGCCTTCTATGCGAGCTACGGTCTGTTTCGGCCGACGACGTCGCATGTGTTGATCTTCGTCGTGCTGCTGCTCGGGGGGTTGTTCAACTCGGCGGCGATGGTCACGCTCAACACGCTCGGCTATTCCGACATTCCAGCGCCAAGCATGAGCCGCGCCACCGCGCTTGCGGGCATGGCCCAGCAGTTATCGATCAGCATGGGCGTGGCGTTCGCATCGACGCTCGTAACCGGTGCCGCGTGGGTGCATGGCGCAAGCGCCGAGCACCTGAGCGCGCGCGACTTTTCGCCGGCGTTCGTCGTGGTGGGTGCGGTGACGCTGATTTCTCTTTGGTCTTTTCTCAAGCTGACCGACGCTAGCGGTGCGAATCTGCGCGCAAAATAACGCCAAGACTTACAGCCAAGAATTAAAGCCAAGACTTAACGCCGTGAGAAACTACCCCGCCATCGGCGGCGCCAGGTATGCGCCCGTCACGCAGCCAGCCGCCACGATCAGCAGTACCAGCGCCGCGATGGCGCTAAAGCGATAGTCGCGCTCGCGCAGGAACACGCCGAGCATCAGCACGAGGCGCAACACGGGTAGGAGTATGAACAACACGATTCCTGTCGTGACGATGCGCATGCCAACGATCATTTCCGGGTGAGAGACGCCACTGTTGGAATGAATCAGCGTCAGCACGAAACCCACGGCGATGACGCACGACGCCACCCAAGTCCCATAGTGCAGTAGACCGGCGAGCAAGCGCTCCAGCGGAGCGAGTGTCGATATGCCGCGATTCATGCTGAACCTCCGAACGGGTTGATGCCAAAAGCCTGCAGCAACATCTGTACGGCGAGCACTACGAGTATCGCAACGAACAGCACGCGAAGTTTCTCGTTCGACACGCGCATCAGTATGCGCGCTCCGAGCACCGCGCCCACGACGGAACCGAGCGCAACCGGCCCCGCGATCGTGCTGACGATGTCGCCACGGACAAAATAGGCGCCCGCGCTCGCTGCTGCCGTCACGCCGATCATGAAATTGGATGTCGCCGAAGATACCTTGATGGGCAGACGCAAGGCGGTGTCCATGGCCGGAATCTTGAGTACGCCGCTGCCGATGCCCAGCAGTGCCGAGACCAGTCCTGCGCCGTACATCAACGCCATGCCCATCGGCACGCGCTGCACGCGGTAGGCAACATCACGGCCCAGCGCGCGATCGGGATAGCTCGAATCGAGGTTTAGTTTCTCCGCCCATGATCCAGTGCGCACAGGTGCCGATGCATCGATCGGATCGCTGCGGCGCGCCAGCATTTGCCGAGCCGACAACAATAAAATGGCCGCGAACAGCAAGAAAAGCGCGGACACCGGAATGATTCCGGCGAGTAATACTCCGCACAACGCGCCTAACGTGGTCGCGGTTTCCAGCACGACGGCCAGCCGGATATTGGTCAGGCGCGCGCGCAGAAAAGGCGCCGCGCCGCCGCAAGAACAGGCGATCACCGATACGATGCTCGCGCCGATCGCGACGTGAATGTTGACGTGCCCGAACACGGTCAGGATGGGGACGATAAAAATTCCACTAGCCATGCCCAACATGCCGCCCAAAGCGCTGGCGCCAATTGAAATCGCAAAAAGCCAGACCGTAAAGCCGATATCCATGGCTAACTCTCCTGGGCTCAGGTGCGCGCCGTGCGTCTGGCCAATCGGGTCACGAACTGGATCTGGTCGCCGCGATAGTAGAGCTTTTCGTAATCGACCGGCTGGTGCTGCGCACTGTACGAGGTTCGTTCGATCAGGAAGATCGCGCTGCCGATGCCGATGCCGAGTGCTTTTGCTACCGCGTCATCAGCGCAGGTTGCTTCGAGCCGATATTCGGCTTCCACGAGCGGCGTGTCGTACTTCTTTTCGAGCAAGGAAAAAATCGGCTCCGTCTCGAGATTATTGCTGATGACCTTTTCCCCGAGTTCTCTCGGTAGCCAAGTCTCGTCGAATGACAGGGGCATCTCATCGACGAGACGCACGCGCTGGATGCGGACCACCAGCGTGCCCACCGTGAGCGCGAGCCTGCGCGCGACGGTTGCATTGGCAGGCAGGACCTGCTTGTCGAGTACGCGGGCGGTCGGATTGCGGCCGAGTGCGTGCATGTCTTCGACGAAGCCGCTCAGCTCGGTAAGCTCCTGAGTGATCCGGGGCTGGATCACGAACGTGCCCTTGCCGCGCCGAATCTCGATCAAGCCGCGGCTGATCAGGTTTTGCACGGTCTTCTGTATGGTCGTGCGGCTCACGCCGAAGCGTTCGATCAGGCTTTCTTCGTTCGGTAAGCGCGTGCCCGGTGGATAGGTGCCGTCGACAATAGCGGCTGCGAGCGCCGCCTCAACCTGTGCGTAAAGCGGAACGGGGCTGGTGGGATCGATAGTCATACAGACATAGTGACATCATGACGTCACTATGTCTATAGCTGGTGTTGGCACGTTGGGGTGCTGCAAAGCACCCTGAGCGCCGCCTGCCCAAGAACAGTTTGGTATGGCGCAGAGAGAAAATGGTATTGGCCCCGCGCGGCGCGCTTTTCTATACTCTGACGTTACCCGGGAGACGCTCCTGGGTAAGCAAGAGTAGTCAATGAGCCACGAGAACTCGAATTAGAACGCACGTGCAGCTATGTGATTGCCGACCCAGCTCTCAAAGCGCATCCAGCGGTACAAAAATATAAAACGGGTGAAGGAGACAACGTTGACAACGCGCAGAGGTTTTCTAAAGAGCACGGTCAGCAGCGGGATCATGTTCTGCACGTGCGGTTTGCTCGATGCGGCGCACGCCCAGCAGGCCGTGGCTGGCCGGCACTCACCGGTGCGAGTCGGCGGCAAGCGCGTCAGGACCATCGATACCCACGCACACTGTTATTTCCATGAGTCTCTCGCGCTGATGGGCGCCGAAGCCCAGGACGTGGTGCCACAGACCAAAGGCGTACCGGAAATGTTCATCCCGGCCGACGACCACGCTGCGGTGACAGCGCGGCTGGCGGCGATGGATGCCATGGGAATCGACATGGAGGTGCTGTCGATCAACCCGTTCTGGTACAAAAAAGACCGCAATACCGCCAGCGCCATCGTCAAACTGCATAACCAGAAGTTCGCCGACCTCCTTGCGGCTTATCCACGGCGTTTCGCGGCGTTCGCATCGTTGTCCTTGCAATACCCGGACCTGGCGGTGCAGGAGTTGCAAACCGCGGTGCAGAAGCAAGGGCTGCGCGGTGCGGCGATAGGCTCAAGCGTCAACGGCGAAGACTTTTCCAATCCCAAGTTCTACCCGGTCTGGGCCAAGGCTGAGGAGTTGGGAGCGGTGCTGTTTATCCACCCGCAAAGCCAGCCGGAACTCAAGACGCGTTACCAGGGCAACGGTTGGCTTTCGAACACCATCGGCAATCCGCTCGATACCACGATCGCCCTCGAGCACATGATTTTCGAGGGCACGCTGGATAAGTTTCCGGGCCTCAAGATCCTCGCGGCACACGGCGGTGGGTACCTGGGTTCCTATGCAGCACGCTCCGATCACAGTTGTTTCGTCTCGCCACAGAACTGCGACGCCCAGATCCTGCTGAAGAAAAAGCCCAGCGAATACCTGCGCGACATCTATGTAGATGCGCTGGTATTTACGCCTGCAGCACTGAAGTTCCTGATCTCGCAGGTCGGTATCGATCGAGTCGTACTCGGTACCGATTATCCGATCCCGTGGGAACGACATCCGGTTGACCAGATTTTCGCCACCTCGCTCACCGATGCCGAGCGCCGGGCGATCCTGGGTGGCAACGCCACAGCATTGCTCAACCTGACGGCGTGAGATGCACCTCGTGCCGTGAAACCCTGATGCCGCAATCTCTAAACAATAAAAAAACGTCCTGGCCGACACCGCAGTCAAGGAGACTGAAACCCATGAAATCCATTTTGCGCTGCTGCGTTCTCGTCTGTTGCACCATGGTCGCAAGCAGTGCGATCGCCCAAAGCGACGATTATCCAGACCACAAGACCATCTCGATGATCATCCCGCTGGCGGCCGGCAGTGCGGTCGACAATGCCGCGCGCATTATTGCGCCTGAACTGTCGAAACAATTGGGTAGCTCGATCGTGATAGAGAACCTGCCCGGCGCGTCCGGCATCATCGGTGCTGGGCGAGTCGCGTCCGCGCGACCGGACGGCCTGACGCTAGGCGCATTCAACGACAGCATACTGACGATGGTGCCCAATCTTCAGTCGAACATGCCGTGGGACCCCATCCGGGATTTCGCGCCGGTTTCGCTGGTCGCCACCCTCGATTGGGGACTGGTCGCAACGCCGAGCCTGCCCTACAAGAACGCCGCGGATGTGATCGCCGCCGCCACCGCAGCGCCCGGCAAGATCAACTACGCATCGGGCGGCAACGGCAGTCCACAACACATCGCCATGGCGCTGTTCGCGGCGCGCAATCACCTGAATATGCTGCATGTGCCGTACCGCGGTGCCACACCCGCGGCGGTCGGTATCGCCAGCGGCGACGCACAAGTCGGATTCTCCGCGCTGGCAACCGTCAAGAGCCTGGTCGACGCCAAACAGCTCAAGCTGCTTGGCGTATCTTCACAAGAACCGTTGGCGCAAACGCCGGGCGTGCCGACCATTTCGGCATCCGGCTCACCCGGCTTCCTGTTTTCCTCGTGGTTCGTCATCGTCGCGCCGCACGGCACGCCCCCCGCGATCGTGGAACGCCTGAACCAGGCTATCAAGGCCGCGCTTGCCAACCCCGATGTGCGCGCCAAGCTCATAGCACAGGGCGCGAACCCGACCGGCTCAAGCGCTGCACAGCTCGACAAGATGACGCGGGAAAATCTAGTGGTTTATAAGAAATTGATTCACGACAATCACATCGAAACCAACTAAGCGAGTCGCCACCACCATGTGGGCGGGACAGTCGAGTTGATGCTCCCGCCAGCATGGATCCCATACATGGATCCAGCGTAGCGATTCAACAAAACCGTAAATCGACACTATTGACAATCGGCGGACCCGTCAATATGATCGACCCAAACTTGTATTAATACGTATCAATACATCACATCGATGAAATAACTCGGCGAAACGCGATCGCTTCGCGTCACCAAAATGGGAAGATCTGTGGACAAGAAACGTCGCTGGAGACCCAAGACGGCTGATTACGTGCTATTGCTGATCTGTCTGCTGTATTTCATCCAATATTCGGACAGGGTAAATATCGCGACTGCGGCCGGCTCAATTAGCCACGATCTGCATCTTTCCAATACCGAGCTCGGTTTCGCCTTCTCGGCTTTCGCATATCCCTATGCCGTACTCCAGCTATTCGGCGGCTGGCTCGGCGATAAATTCGGTCCGCGGCGCATCCTCGCCTGCTTCGGTCTCGTCGTTGCGTGTGCATCGGCGATGACCGCATTTGTGGGCGGGGTCGCTACACTGGCAGCGGTCCGCTTTCTGCTCGGAGCCGGTGAGGCGCCGTCGCTCGCCACCGCCACCGCCGCGATGTCGCGCTGGCTGCCGGCCGAGCGAAGAGGATTGGGGCAAGGTCTCACGCACGCCTGTTCGCGTCTGGGGAGCGCACTGACCCCGCCGCTGGTTGTCTTGCTGATCACGCTGTGGACCTGGCGCGGCGCATTTGTCGCCGCCGGCTTCATGAGTGTGGTGTGGGTTATCGCTTGGTATGGCTACTTCCGCGACGACCCGGCCAAGCACCGCGGCGTCCTGTCGGACGAACTCGCCACGCTGCCCGCGACGGCAGCGAGCAGCGTGCGCGTCAAAATTCCTTTGCGGCGCTTGCTGCGCAGAATCGTGCCCCTGACGATAGTCGACTTTTGTTATGCGTGGACCCTCTGGGTTTATCTGACATGGCTACCGTCTTTCTTTTTGCACAACTACCACCTTAATCTGAGCAACTCGGCGTTGTTCACTTCCGGCGTATTTGTCGCGGGCATTGCCGGCGATATGTCAGGAGGACTCCTGAGCGACCGAATCTACAAACGAACCGGCGATTTGCAAAAGGCGCGCCGCAATGTGATCGCACTTGGCTTGACCGGATCGTTGTTGTTTCTCGCGCCAGTCTTGTTGGCCAAGGATTTGACGGTCGTATCGATATGCCTGTGCTGCGCCTTTTTCTCGATGGAACTCGTGATCGCGCCGCTATGGGCCGTGCCGATGGACATCGCGCCTCGTTACGCGGGCACCGCCAGCAGTTTTATGAACATCGGCTTTGGCCTGGCGGGCATAACGTCACCGCTGGCGTTCGGATACATCATCGACCGTACCGGAGATTGGCATTTGCCATTCGCGTTGTCGATTGCCTTGCTGCTGGTTGGCATCGTCGCGTCGTTCTGGATGCGGCCAGACCGGCCGTTCACCGAACAAGACGCAATTTCGGTCGCGGTGACTGCGGGGGCGTGATCGCGCCCGCCTCCCTACAACATCACACAGGACAGCCACCATGCGGCTCAATGCAGAAGAACAAGCAATGCTCGCCGGCGAGATGGGCGAAGTAGCGCAGCTCGCAATCAAGCATCAGATCGCGGTCGGCGATTTTTTTGGCGCCCGCGATTTCGTTCCGATTACGCAGGCGCATATCATGGCTGACACGGAAAGCCTCGGCCAGGCGGGCATCATGTGGCTGGAACGGCTTTGTGATGTCAAGGACAGCCAGCATCGCGTACGGGTACCAACCATCACGGACCCACGCGGCACGGATTTCAGCAAAGCCGACTCCATCGGTCAAAGCGGGTGGATGCTGGAGCTCGAACGTCGCGCGATCGCTGCGTTCGTCAAGCTCGGTGTCAGCATGACCGATACCTGTATCAATTACCAAACTGTGCTTGCGGCAGCCCGTGGCGAACATGTGGCGTTCGGCGATACCGGCGTCGTCATCTATTCGAATTCCGTCAACGGTGCGCGCTCCAACTTCGAAGGAGGCCCGTCCGCGCTCTCGGCCGGGTTGACGGCGCGCACACCGCGCTACGGTTTCCACCTCGACGAGCATCGACAAGCGACCTTGCGCATTCGCATCGACTTCACGCCGCAAACGCTCAACGAGTGGGGTGCGCTGGGCGGCGTGATTGGACGCTTGGCGGGCAACTACTGGCAGGTACCCGTTATCGAAGGGATGGATGTGGCACCCACCTCCGATCAGTTGAAACATTTTGGCGCCGCGATGGCCAGCTTCGGCTCGATCGCGATGTTCCATATCGTCGGCATCACGCCGGAAGCGTCGCGGCTCGAGGATGTGGGCGGACACAAGCTCGCCCTGCTGCATCGCGTAGGGCGCAAAGAGATCGATGCATTGACGAAAGATTATGCGCTGGAGAAAAGCGTCGACGTGGTCGTCTTCTCCGCGCCACAACTCAGTCTGTACGAATTGCGCTCGCTCGCGGCGCTCTGCGAGGGTCGCCGCTTCAAGGTGCCGCTGCTGGCCGTCACGAGTCCACAGGTCAAGCCCGATGCGGACCGCTTCGGTTATACGGAAACGATCGAAGCCGCCGGTGGATCGGTGCTCGCGGGCATGTGCTTTTACCAGTCGTACGCGCGCGAAATGGCCGAGGCCAAGGGCTGGAAGCGGCTTGCAAGCAATAGTGCGAAGCTGGTCAACATTCTCGGCGGCTACGGCTACGTGCCGATGCTCGCGTCGATGGAAGCGTGCGTCAGCGCGGCAGAAACGGGACAATTAGCGGGAGAATCGAAATGAGTGAACTGATCCTGACCGCGCGGCACGCGATGGGGCGCAAAGTGTCCGGCGAAGCGCTGGTGGCCAAAGACGGATTCTCCGCGCGTTACGACCTGAACCGGCTCACCGGGGTGTTCTCGCGGCCGGCGCATAAGCTGGTCGGTCTCTCCTATGTCGGTCGCATTCTCGTGCTCGACACGGCCAAAGGTGGCGTGGCGAGCGCCTGGATGCTCAACGAAATGCGCTCCCGCGACATGGTGCCGCTGGCGATTGTTTTCAACAGCGTGAACCCTATCCTGGTGCAAGGTGCAGCGCTCGGAGATATTGCCATGCTGGCCGGTTTCGATGCCGATATCACGGCGCTCGTGCCGCACGGGGCGATGGTCGAGGTCGACCCTGAGGCCAAGACTTTGCGCGTGCTCGGACAGCCCGCGCGTCTCGCGCACCAGGAAAGCGATACGGCGCAAGCGGCAAGCCCAGCCGAGCCGCGCAAGATACGGTTCGTCGGGCGCGAGTGAAGCTATCCGGCCGGGCGCCCGGGATTTTTGATCGACGAGCTGACGGATGAGCTAAGCGCTGAACTGATCGGCAAGGGGCCTTCAGCGCTTAGCGAAAACTCGTAATTTTCCGGGCAGATGTAGAAATAGGAGTGCTCCTTAACCTGGCCACGTTCACAGAACGATTCGCGTTCCATGATCAGGATCGCTGCGCGCGGACCCAAGCCGAGTTCGCGGCCGATCTTGGCGCCGGCAGCTTGGGCGCGGATCCTCACTTGGGATCGAACCACTCGCGTGTTCAGCAGGTGTTCGAGGATCCCATAGATTGGATAATCATTTGCCTCCTGCCACGAAACCTTCTTCGCTTCAGGCGGCAGATAGGCGCAAACCATGGCGATCGGTACGCCGTCCACCAGATATAAGCGCCGCAAGAAAAAACACTCGCCGTTCGGGGCCGCCAGCCCGTGCGGCACCATGTCCGGACACAACACGGCAACGAACTCGAGCAAGCGCGTCTCGGGCTCCACGCCCTGCGCCACCAATGAGTCATAAAACCCGCGCATCGAATGAAGATCGTGTTGCAACTTCTGGCCTGCGACGAAGGTGCCCTTGCCCTGTTTCCGGAGCACATAGCCTTCCTCCATTAGCAGCGCCATTGCCTGCCGTACGGTTACCCTGCTTACGCCGAAACGTCGGGTCAACTGATGCTCCGAGGGCAGCTTGTTATTACCCGCGAACAGACCTGAACGGATATCTATTTTCAGTTGCGACGCGATCTGGCGATACAGCGACGTGGTGCTGTCGCGCTCGAGGCTTGTGGCGCCGGTGGCCCCGCCGGGCATCTTGGATGGCCTGTTCGATTTCATCTTCTACCGCTTCCTTGGCCCTTGACATTGCAGGCGAGTGTCCGTCGTCTTACTGCTTGATCATACATGTTTACGAAACCGTAAAAAACGCAGGGTTAGACAGAATTTTCTTCAGCGCTGTTTAATGTTTCCGGAAATCGCGCCGTAATTTACAGCAAGCCCAGTCCTCTTCAGTACGCACCAACGCATCGAGAATATCCAGGAGAATCAATGACTATTTCCATCAAGACGCGTATCGCGATCGCTATGGCGCTGCTCGCTTCGTTACTCTTACTCGTAGGGGTTCTCGGCCTCACCGGCATGGCGGGCAGCAACGATGCCAATCGTGCTACGTATAGCGACAACCTGCCCAGCGCGACTAACATCGGCGACGCGGAAATCGCTCTAGGGCGTCAACGGCTGGCACTGCTGAGAGCCGCCCTCGACCCGACGGCCAAGGATCTGCCCGACATCATAGAAAAAGCGAAAGCGTTTGCGACGCAATCGCATCAATCCTGGGACAAGTATATGGCGCTGCCGCGCGATGCCGAGGAGGACCGTCTCGCGCAAGACGTGGCGCGTGACCACACTGCCATGGACAACGGTATCGATGCTTTCACGAAGGCGGTACTTGCCGGCGATCCCAAGGGCATCATGCGCGCCGCCGTCGAGAACAACGACTTGTACGTGAAGTACTCGAATAGCAGTCATCGTCTGACAGCGTTTCAGTTCTCCTCGGCGAAAGCGGCTTACGATGCGCAGCAGCATTCGTTCCTGATTTTCCGCAACGTGACCTTGGCGGCCCTTGTCCTCGGTTTGATCGCTGCGGCATATAGCTGGCAGAGTTTGCGTCGAGCCATCGCCCGACCGCTCAGTTCTGCGCTAGCTCATTTCGACGAGATTGCCGCCGGCGATTTGACCCACCGCGTCGAGGTCACGTCTCGCGACGAAATGGGTCAACTGCTTGAAGGTGTCGCCAAGATGCAGGAGAGCCTGATTCGAACCGTGCGCACGATGCGCTCGGGAAGCGAATCGATAGCAACGGCTGCTCGACAGGTGTCGGCCGGCAACGTCGACCTGTCGGCACGCACCGAAGAGCAAGCGGCTTCGCTCGAAGAGACCGCGGCGAGCATGGAAGAGATGACCGGCACGGTCAAACACAATGCCGATAACGCCCGCCAGGCCGCGAACTTGTCCGCCGCTGCATCCGCGACGGCGGATAAAGGTAACGTAGTCGTCCAGGACGTCATTGCCACGATGGGAAGAATCAACGAAAGCTCGGTCAGAATACGCGACATCATCAGCATCATCGAAGGGATCGCTTTCCAAACCAATATTCTTGCGCTTAACGCGGCCGTCGAAGCGGCGCGTGCAGGGGAAACGGGGCGCGGTTTTGCAGTGGTGGCATCGGAGGTGCGTAGCTTGGCGCAGCGTTCGTCGAGCGCGGCGCGCGAGATCAAAGACCTGATCGAACAGTCGGTCTCGCATGTGGATACCGGCTCCGCACTGGTCGGAAAAGCCGGCGAGACGATGACCGAGATCACCGGCTCGGTACGGCGCGTTACAGACATCATGGAGGAAATCTCCGCGGCGTCGTTGGAACAAAGCGGCGGCATCGATCAGGTTGCCAAGGCCGTGGCGCAGATGGATCAGGTCACCCAGCAAAATGCCGCACTGGTGGAGCAGGCTGCAGCTGCGGCCCAGTCCCTCGAGGATCAGGCCGGCGGGTTGCGCGACGCCGTTGCGATATTCAAGCTCTCCAACGAAGTCGCCGCGACACTCAGGTGAAACGGGAGCGGCCGTGCAGCAGATGGCCGCTCGATACCTTGATTGCTGTCGCATAGTCGGCACCGACGTGTCGGGACGGCACGCCACCCCTGGCAGCTCGGCCCGACGTATCGACTTATTGCACCGTCCTCATTGCTTGGCTAAGCATCGTCATGCACCTGTCCCGTTTGGGCACCCCTCCCCCTGCTTGGCTGGCATTCGTACTGCGCTTGACTTTCGAAGCAATTTTTAATATAAATGCGCATCATTCTCATTCGCATTTTCAATGCGAGGTTAGTGACAAATTATTTATTGGACGACAGGCGTCATCATGCAAGCACACAACCTAGAGATCTCGGCAGACCCGTTGTCGGACATATCGGCCCCGCAGGTCAAATCCCTCTCCAGCCGGGGCACGTTCATCAAGTGGCTGCGCAGGGTTCACGGGTGGGTAGGTCTGTGGGGCGCCGTGACAGGGTTGTTGTTCGGCGTTACGGGGATCCTGCAGAATCATCGCGCCATCTTGAAGATACGGACCGGCGCGCCCGTCGTGTCCACGATTAAGCTTCCGCTGCCGGACCCGGTGCCGAAATCGCCGCGCGAATTGGCGCAGTATCTGCAAGCGACGCTGAAACTCGATCGCCCCGCGTCGCGCGCCGTGCGCGAAGCCGCGAACCCGGTGACCTGGGGCGACCAGACGGTGACCCAACCTGAACATTGGGAAGTGCGTTTCACCGCACCCCGCTATCTGGTCGATGCCGACTACTGGAAAGGCGAGAACATGGTCAACGTCGTGCGGCGGGAACAGGGATTGCTGGCTACGCTCGAGGGGCTGCACCGTGGAAACGGCGTAAGGCTGGGCTGGGTTCTATTTGCGGATTCCATCGCGGGCGGCTTGATCTTTCTTTCGCTCACAGGCGTGCTGTTATGGACGGAGATGAATCGCCGCAAGGTGATCGGCGCTTCGATTTTCACCATTGCGCTGGTTACGGCGATCCTGTTCGCAGTGCAGTCGATCTGACCTTATCGGTCTGAGCTCGTCGAGCTATGCCGCGGATCTGACTTCGCCCATCTGCAGCGGCAGACCCAAAATACACTTTTCTCAAATGCCACGGCGGCAATTTTCTATAGAGTAGTGGGCCTCCGGCCCTATTGGCTTACGGCGCCCCCAAACGTTTCAGCCCTGTTACATCGTAAAGGACAGAAATATTCCTGTACCGTAACTGTCAGGTTCGCGCTTTAGAATGGGCCTCCATGACAACTCATGGTGACGAAATATGTTCAGCCTCCATGAAATCGCGGCCTTGCTGGTGGTGCAATCGTCGTCGACGCAAATGGACCACATCGCTGAGGAAGTCGTTGCATTGCTCGATCGCGATCTTGTGGTGGTCACTCAACACAGACCGGACATGGTGTCCCTAACAAGGCGCGGCCGCGAAGTCTTGCGCTGTTTGTTAGAACCTCCTCAATTTCGCCAGCATCCGGCCCAACCGAGCTCGCGCGAACGGCGGCGATCCAGGCAATGCCGCAGCCGGTTTCCGAAACAGGGTTGACGCGGTCGACCGAAGCCGGTGTCGGTGCGGCTTGCACTGGTATCTCTCGCGTTTGAGCACTGTCGTGAGCACTGTCAGTCATTAATCTGCTTGCCCCGAGCTTCTTGGTCTGGGGGGCGAGCAGTCAAAAGAGGAATATATGAAGGCAAGATCGAAAAGCCGGCTGTGGGCTGGCTCCGTCGTGCTGTTGCTTGTACTGGCAGTTATCGTATTTCTTCATTTTCATGACGCCAAAAAACCGGTCGCGCCGCCGCCCGCCACGCCGGTTACCGCGGTCGCTGCGAAGTTGGCGAATGTTCCCGTCTACATTGACGCGCTGGGCACGGTAACCCCCACTCGCACCATTACCGTGGTCACCCAGGTCAATGGCATCCTGAACACGGTCAACTTCAAGGAAGGCCAGCGGATCAAAGCGGGGCAAGTCATTGCCACGATCGATTCGCGTGCACTGGAGGCCCAGTTGCTGCAAGCGCAGGGCACGCTGGCGCACGATCAGGCGGCATTGGCAAACGCCCGGGTCGATTTGGCTCGCTTCGAGCAGTTGATTAAAGTCGGCTCGATCACGCAACAAACGCTCGATACCCAGGTCGCGACAGTCCAGGAAGACGAAGGCACAGTGAAGTCGGACGCCGGCAACGTCAAGAATCTGCAGGTGCAGGTGAGCTATTGCACGATCACTTCGCCCGTCGATGGCGTAGTCGGCTTGCGCCTCGTCGACCCCGGCAACTATGTGACGACGGCAGCCACGACCGGCGTCGCGGTCATCACGCAGTTGCAGCCGGCCACCGTCGTCTATGCCGTGCCCGAAGACTATCTCGGCCAGATTCATCAAGCGATGGCACGCGGCGCGGTGCCCGTGTCCGCGTTCGATCGGGACAAGAAAAACCTGCTTGCCACCGGCACCTTGCTCGCACTCGACAACCAGGTCGACACAGCAACCGGCACTGTCAAGGTCAAGGCGACCTTCCCGAGCGGCGCCGACACCCTGTTCCCTAACCAGTTCGTCAATGCGCGCATGCAAGCCGACACGCTCAACCAGGTGCCGGTGGTACCCACCGCGGCAATCCAACACGGCTCGAATGGCGACTTCGTCTTCGTGGTCGGCGCCAACAACAAGGTGACGCTGCGCAATGTGAAATCAGGGCCGTCTTACCAGGATGACACCACGATACTCGACAACGGCGTCAAGGCCGGCGAGCAAGTCGTCACCGACGGCGCTGACAAGCTCGACACCGGCTCGCTCGTGAAAGTCGTGGCGCACTGATCGATGCAGTCACCGACGCTACTGCCATGAATATTTCACGCCCGTTCATCGAGCGCCCGATCGCGACGACCCTGCTGATGGTCGCGATGCTGCTCGTCGGCCTGCTCGCGTATCACCTGCTCCCGGTTTCCGCGCTGCCGGAAGTCGATTACCCGACGATCCAGGTCTACACGCAATATCCGGGTGCGAGCCCGGATGTGACCAGCTCCTCCATCACCTCGCCGCTCGAACGCCAGTTCGGCGAGATGCCCGGCTTGAAGACGATGAATTCGACGAGTTCGAACGGCGCGTCGGTCATCACGCTGCAGTTCGACCTGTCGTTGTCGCTCGATGTGGCGGAACAGGAGGTCCAGGCGGCCATCAATGCCTCGGCCAGTTTCCTGCCTGCCAACCTGCCCTATCCGCCGGTCTATAGCAAGGTCAACCCAGCCGACGCACCGGTGCTGACGTTGTCGCTCACCTCCGACGTGCTGCCGCTCACGAAGATCGAGGATTTGGCCGACACGCGGCTGGCGCAGAAAATTTCGCAAATTTCCGGCGTGGGCCTGGTGACGATCAGCGGCGGCCAGCGGCCGTCCGTGCGCATCGAAACCAACACGAGTGCACTGAATTCGCTCGGCATGTCGCTTGACGACGTGCGTACCGCGCTGGGGAACGCCAACGTCAACCAGGCAAAGGGCAATCTCGACGGCGCGGTGCAGTCGTATTCGATAGGCGCGAACGATCAGCTGCAATCGGCCGAGGACTACACCGGTTTGATCATCGCGTACAAGAACGGTGCGCCGATCCGCATTTCGCAAATCGCCCATTCGGTCCAGGGCCCCGAGAATATCCAGCAAGCTGCGTGGACTAACGGCACGCCTTCGATCGTGCTGAACATCCAGCGCCAACCAGGCGCCAACGTGATCGACGTGGTCGACCGGATCCAAAAGCTGCTGCCGCAACTGCGCGCCGGCCTGCCCGCAACATTGAAGGTCGAGGTCCTGACGGACCGCACGCAGACCATCCGCGCCTCGGTGACCGACGTTCAGTACGAACTGGCCACCGCTGTCGGGCTGGTCGTGATGGTGATTTTCCTGTTCTTGCGCAACATACCCGCGACGATCATCCCTGCCGTCACCGTGCCGCTCACGCTGGTCGGTACGCTCGCGGTGTCGTATCTGCTGGGGTTCTCGCTGAACAACCTGACGCTGATGTCGCTCACAGTGGCCACCGGCTTCATCGTGGACGATGCGATCGTGATGATCGAGAACATCACGCGCTACATCGAGGCCGGCGACACCCCGCTCGACGCGGCGCTCAAGGGCGCCAAGCAAATCGGCTTCACGATCATCTCGCTGTCGGTCTCGTTGATCGCCGTGATGATCCCGCTGCTATTCATGGGCGACGTGGTGGGCCGTCTGTTTCGCGAATTTGCGCTCACGCTCGCCGTGGCCATCGTGATCTCCGCGCTCGTGTGCCTGACGCTCACGCCCATGATGTGCTCGCGCATGCTCAAATCGCATAGCGGCGAGCACAAGGCCGATTTCTTCGACCGCATCAATGGCCGTTACGTGCAAGGGTTGGACTGGGTGCTGGAACATCGCGTGCTGACGCTGATCTCGGTTGCCATTACGACGGCACTGACCTTCCTGATCCTGTTCGTGATGCCGAAAGGCTTCTTCCCCGAGCAAGACACCGGGTTGCTGGAAGGAATCTCGCAGGCCGCGCCGACCATCTCGTTCCAGCAGATGGCGATCAAGCAGCAGCAACTCGTCACGCAGATCCTGAAGGACCCGGCGGTCACGAGCCTGTCCTCGTTCGTCGGCATCGACCAGACCAATCCGACGATCAATCAGGGCAGCATCCTGATCAATCTCAAGGACAAAGGCGATCGCAGCACCAGTGCCGAAGTGATCCGGCGCTTGTCGGACTCGAACGCCAACACGCCCGGCATGCACCTGTTCCTTCACCCGGTGCAGGATCTGACGCTCGACGATTCGATCTCGACCACGACGTATCGTTTGGGCTTGCAGGCGACCGATCCGGCTGTGCTCTCGCTATGGACCGGCAAGCTGATCGCGGCGCTGAAAAAGGATCCGATTTTCGCCGATGTGCAGAGCCAGGCTTCGCAACAAGGCAACCAGATCCAACTGACGTTCGACCGCGATACGGCGTCGCGCCTGGGCGTCACGCCGCAGGCCATCGACGATGTGCTGTATGACGCGTTCGGTCAGCGGCAGGTATCGACCATTTTCACGCAGTTGAATCAATACCATGTGGTGCTCGCGGCCGACAGGGATCCGGACAACATCTCCACCATGTTGAACGGGCTCTATGTCGATACGGCGTCCGGCGGCGTTGCGCCGCTGGCCAGCATGGCGACGATGCAGATCATCCACGCCCCGGTGACGATCGACCGCGAAGGCCAATTCCCGTACGCGGATGTCTCGTTCAACCTGGCTCCCGGCAATACCCTGGGCGCGGCGGTATCGCGCCTGACGCAAGTCGAGCAGGACATCGGACTGCCGGCCACAGTGCAGGCCACGCTCGAAGGATCGGCCGCGACGTTTCAGTCGTCGCTGTCCAACGAAGCGTTCCTCGTCGGAGCGGCCATCATCGTGGTGTACCTGATGCTCGGGATACTCTACGAAAGCTTCATCCACCCGGTCACCATCCTCTCGACGCTGCCGTCCGCCGCGCTCGGCGCCCTGCTGGCATTGCTGATCACGGGCACGCAGTTCGACATCATCGGCTTGATCGGCATCGTGCTGCTGATCGGTATCGTGATGAAGAACGCAATCATGATGATCGACTTCGCGCTGGAGATGGAACGCAACGAAGGCGCGACGCCGCTCGTGGCGATCCGGCGTGCGGCCGAGCTGCGCTTCCGGCCTATCCTGATGACGTCGATGGCTTCGCTGTTCGGCGCGGTGCCGCTCGCGTTCGGTACCGGCATGGGCTCCGAGCTGCGCCACCCCTTGGGCATCACGATCATCGGCGGCTTGCTGGTCAGCCAGTTGCTGACGCTCTTTTCGACACCTGTGATCTATCTGGCGATGCACCGCATCGAGGGCTTTTTCGGCCGGCGCCATCGTCTGGTCGAGGAGTAAGCCGGGATGAACCTGTCAGAACCGTTCGTCCGGCGCCCGGTTGCGACCATACTGATCGCCATCGCCATTGCGTTGGCGGGGATGTTGGCGTTCAAGCTGCTGCCCGTCGCACCGCTGCCCGAAGTCGACTTTCCGAGCATTAACGTTACGGCGCAATTGCCCGGTGCCGACCCGACCACCATGTCGAGTTCGGTCGCGACGCCGCTCGAGCGCCAGTTCGGACAAATCTCGGGTATTACCCAGATGACGTCGGTCAGCTCGCTGGGCTCGACGCGCATCACCATGCAGTTCGACTTGAGCCGCAACATCGACGGCGCGGCGCGCGACGTGCAGGCCGCGATCAATGCGGCGCGCTCCAATCTGCCCAGCAATCTCGACGGCAATCCGACCTATCGCAAGGTCAACCCGGCAGACGCGCCGATCCTGATCATCTCGCTGACCTCCGATTCCGCCACCCGCGGCCAGTTATACGACGCAGCCTCCACGGTGTTGCAACAAAAGCTGTTGCAGACGCCGGGGGTCGGCGATGTCACCGTGGGCGGCGGCGCGCTGCCCGCGGTACGCATCGAGCTGAACCCGAACCGGGTCAGCCACTATGGCGTCAGCCTCGAACAGATCCGCACCACGATCGCCAATGCCAATGCCGACTTGCCCAAGGGCTGGACGTCCGCCAACGGCCAGTCGTACAACATCGGCGCCAACGACATGCTGTACAACACGAGCGACTACGGTCCGCTCGTCGTCAAGCAGAACAACGGCGACGTCGTGCATATCTCCGATCTCGGCTACGTGCGCCAGGACGTCGAAAACCTCGAGAACTACGGTTTATCGAACGGCAAACCAGCGGTGCTGCTGGTCGTGTTCAAGGAGCCCGGCGCAAACGTGATCGACACGGTCAACAACGTGAAGGCCGCGTTGCCGTTTCTCGAATCGTCGATCCTGCCGACCATCAGGCTCGGCATCCTGATGGACCGCACCACGACCATTCGGGCGGCGCTGACCGGGGTCGAAATCACGCTGCTGATTTCCATCATCCTCGTGACCGTCGTGACGTTCGCATTCTTTCGCGACTGGCGAACCACGCTGGTGCCGGCGATCGTCGTGCCTTTGTCGTTGTTGGGCACGTTCGGCGTCATGTATTTCCTGGGCTTCAGCCTGAATAATTTGTCGTTGATGGCGTTGACCATTTCGACAGGGTTCGTGGTCGACGACGCCATCGTGGTGGTCGAAAACATCACGCGCCATCTGGAACTGGGCGAATCGCCCGTGGAAGCCGCGCTCGCCGGCGCCCAAGAGGTGGGTTTCACGGTGTTGACGATCAGTATCTCGCTGATCGCCGTATTTATCCCACTGCTGCTGATGGGCGGCATTGTCGGGCGCCTGTTCCGCGAGTTCTCGATCTCGCTGTCCGTGGCGATCGTGATGTCGATGCTGATCTCGCTGACGGTCACGCCGATGCTCGCCAGCATTGCATTCAAGGGCAAGCAAGTCGAAAAACGCGAGCATGGGCTATCGGACCACCCCGATTCGCGTTTTCACCGGTTCTACGAGCGTACGCTCGGATGGGTAATCGGCCACCCGTTGCTCATGGCCATCGTGACGGTACTCGTGGTCGTCTTGAACGTGCTGCTTTTTATCGTCATGCCCAAAGGCTTCTTTCCGCAGGAGGATACGGGCCGGTTGATCGGTACGGTGCAAGCGTCGCAAAGCATTTCGTATCACGCCATGCAGCAGAAATTCCAGAAGATCAATCAGCTCGTCTTGACGAATCCGAACGTCGACACGGTCGGCGGCTTTGTCGGCGGTAACAACGCGATCAATAGCGCGCTGATGTTCGTCTCGCTCAAACCGCTTGGCGTGCGCCACGCGAGCGCCGATGAAGTGATCAACCAGTTGCGGCGTACGCTGGGCAACATTCCGGGCGCGAGACTCTTTCTGCAGTCGGCTCAGGACATCACCGTCGGCGGCCGGCAAAGCGCAGCGCAGTATCAATACACACTCACGGCCGACGATCAGACCGATCTCGACACCTGGGTACCGAAGGTCGTCGCTGCGATGAAAAAGCTGCCTGCGCTAAGCGATGTCAACACCGACCAGCAGGACAACAGCATGCAGGCGGCGGTCAACGTCAATCGCGACACGGCAGCACGCATGGGCGTGAACTTCGATTCGATCGACCAGGGGCTCTACGACGCGTTCGGGCAGCGACAGGTGTCGACTATCTACCGGGCCGCAAACCAGTACCACGTGGTGATGGAACTGGCGCCCGAATACTGGACCGATCCGGCGGCATTGAAAGCGATCTATATTCCTGCCGGCGCGCCCAGTGTGACGGGCAATGGTGCAAGCACGGGCTCCGGTTCCGCGAGCACCACGGCGTCAACGGCATCAACCGCGTCCGGGGTACAGGCAACGACGGGCGCGGGATCGGGGTTCTCGACGGCCCACGCCGGCACGCCGGCAACCGCCGCGCTGTCGAACGGGCAGGCGCTTGTGCCGCTATCGGCGATGGCGGCGTTCACGATCCAGAAGACCGCCATTTCGATCAATCACCAGGGTACGTTTCCCGCGGTCACGGCTTCGTTCAACCTGAGTCCGGGCGCCTCGATCGGGCAAGCGACCCAGCAGGTCGACGCGGCGATAGCACAATTGCGCATGCCCGCGAGCGTCACCGGGTCGTTCGCGGGCACCGCGCAGGTGTTCCAGCAGTCGGTGGCCAGCGAACCTCTGCTGGTGCTGGCAGCGGTACTGTGCGTCTACATCGTGCTCGGCATCCTCTACGAGAACCTGATGCATCCGCTCACGATCTTGTCGACGCTACCATCGGCCGGCGTCGGGGCGCTGATCGCATTGCTGCTCACCGGCACGCAGTTGTCGATCATCGCGCTAGTCGGCGTCATCCTGCTGATCGGTATCGTCAAGAAAAATGCGATCATGATGATCGACTTTGCCATTACCGAAGAGCGCACGAACCACCTATCCGCCGAAGACGCCATCGTGCGTGCGTGCCTGGTGCGCTTTCGTCCCATCATGATGACCACGATTGCAGCGATGCTGGGCGCGGTGCCGTTGGTGTTCGGCTCGGGCTACGGCGCCGAGTTTCGCAAGCCCTTGGGTATCGCTATCATCGGCGGCCTTCTTTTCAGTCAAATGTTGACGCTCTATACGACGCCCGTCATTTACCTCTGGCTCGACCGAGCCGATCAACGCCTGCGAAGACGCAGGAAAGCAGGAAGGGAGTATGCCGATGAATAAGCTAACGAAGCGCAGTGGCGCGCTTGCTGCAGCGCTGCTCCTCGCCGCTTGCACCATAGGCCCCGATTATCACCAGCCCAAGGTCGAGTTGCCGACCAGTTTCAAGGAAGGCGCGAACTGGCAACGCAGCGCCGCCAATCCACAAGGCGCGCTGGCTAGCCAGTGGTGGCTGGTCTTTAACGATCCGCAATTGACGCAATTCGTCGAGCAGTCGCTCAAGGCAAACCAGTCCATCGTGGCGGCCGAAGCGGCTTATCGGTTTGCCCAGGCAGAAGTCGACGCCGACCGATCCAGCCTGTTCCCGACCGTCACGGCCGATATTTCCGGCAGCCGCAGCAAGACCAATAGCGCGAGTGGCTCGACCATCGGCGCGATCGGCAGTGGCGGCATACGCAACAGCACCACCGCGAGCCTCGCGGCGAGCTGGGAGCCCGATCTGTGGGGCGGAATCCGACGCCAAATCGAATCGGGCAAGGCGAACCTGCAGTCGACCGATGCACAACTCGCCGGCGAACGCCTGTCCATCGCTGCAAGCGTCGCGACCGATTACCTGGCCTTGCGCCAGGACGACATCGACGTCGACCTGCTCGAGAAGCAGCAGCGTGTCGACGCTCGGCTGCTCGAACTGACGCGCGCCAGCTATCGGCAAGGTACGGCGTCCAACGATGATCTATTGCTCGCGGAAGACACGCTCGAAAGCGTGATTGCCAATCTGCAGACATCGAAGATTGCGCGCGAGCAGGAAGAACACGCCATCGCGGTGCTAACCGGCGTGCCGCCCGCGAATTTCTCGATTGCGCCGCAGCCGAGCTATACGTACGCGACGCCCGATATTCCGCTTGTCATTCCGTCGGTGCTGCTCGAACGGCGTCCCGACGTAGTCGCGGCCGAGCGTACGGCTGCATCCGCGAACGCGCTGATTGGCGTGGCCAAGGCGGCGTTTTTCCCAACCCTGAACTTGAGTGCCCAAGGCGGCTTCGAAGCGAATACCCTGGCCCACCTGTTTACGTTGCCGAGCCGTGTCTGGACTTTGGGCCCGGACCTCGCCGCGACGGTGCTTGATGGCGGTGCTCGGACCGCTGCGGTGCATGAGGCCGAAGCAACCTACGATGAGGATGCCGCCAACTACCGGCAGACCGTCCTGACCGCCTTTGAAAACGTCGAGGATAGCCTGTCGTCCGTCAATCATCTGAACGATCAGGCGCGGGCGTTTCATAACGTGTATCAGCGCAACCTGCTGCTCTTCAACAGTGAACAAGCACAGCTCAGTGCAGGCACTGCCAGCGAGCAAAATCTGCTGACTCAGCAATTGACCTTGCTGACGGCAGAGCAAGGTCAACGAGACGCCCAAGGGCAAGTGGCACAAAACGAAGTGTTGCTGATCAAGAACCTGGGCGGTGGATGGACTGGGGAACAAACCGGCGTGGGTAGCGTGGCGAACGTGGGGACTACAGCGGACACGCAGGCCGCGTCTGCAAGCACGGCCAAGTGAAAGCAAAGGGAGCAGATGCTACAGCGTAGCATCTGCTCCCTTTCTACCGATCGAATATCGTTCGACGATAGGCACTAAACCATCACCGCTAAAGATCGACCTTAAAGACGGGAAGCCAAAGATCGATCGGGAAGGCGGTCAATAGCCCGGGGGCGGCGGGGCATAGCCCGGCGGCGGAGCATAATAACCCGGCGGCGGGGCGTAATAACCCGGGGGCGGAGCGGAATAACCTGGCGGCGGAGGTGGCGCGTAACCGCCGCCTTGCTGGCCTCCCGACATAGGAATGCGCTCGCCTGCCGCGTACATGCATTGCGCGTACGCACCGTCGTAACGCTGCTGCACATTGGCACCCGAAGTCTGCGCAGCGTTTGCGCCGAGCAAACCGCCCGCCAGCAAACCAGCACCCGCACCTACCGCTGCGCCACGGCCGCCATTAAAGGCCGCGCCCGCAGCGGCTCCGAGTGCAGTTCCCAAAGCCGCACTGCCCAGGGCACTTTGACCGGAAGCCTGCCCTGGCGTAACACCGTTGAGTTGACTGTCTGCATATTGCCGGCATGAAGCATCATCGGCGCGGAATTGATCGAACGATTTCCCCCTTCCTGGGAGCGCCGTGAAACTCGGCCCCGTCGGAGCGACGGTACAGGCGCTGACAAAAGTCAGTGCGATGAGTCCGGCTAGTGTGGTGTATTTCATCTGTGCAATGTCGAGAGTAGGGTCAATTGGAAGGGGCCGGCTGCGCCGGGACTTCGCGCCAGCCTGCCGCGCACTGCTTTACGTACGGATAATAAGTTTTCGACGCGTCACAGTAATACCACGAACCCGCTTGGCCCGGAGCGCCCGACGATTGGTCGTTCTCGACGTAGACAGGCGGCGCAACGGGTACGGCCACCACGGGCGGATAATAATACGGCACCGGCGGCGGCCCATAATAATAGGGGTAACCGGGGCCGACGTAAACACCCACTCCGACGCGCGCATAAGAAGGACTACTTAGGCAGCCCGCCGTCAGCGCAGCAAGCGCCATGCCGAACCGCAAAATTCTTCGATTCACGAGATCCCCTTCAGGTGAGCAGCTCGCTGCCGAGCCGGGCACCCAATCGTTATGACGAGGTATAAACCCAAAGCTATCGTAACCCCAGCGGGGGTCCAATACAATTACAGTTAAGTAAGCAATTTTTTCTACATGTTACGCGCTTATGACATGGGTTTTGCGTGAATCAGACCCTGTTATCGACAAGCCTGCCGATGTTGGTTTTCTGCTGTCCTGTCGTGCGCGGTCCTGCGTCGTAATCCCGCGTAACGCCGCGTCCTAGACTTTTGGTCAGCAAGCAATAGAATGAGGCACCCCTTTTTGGCGTTTGATTATGCGTTTCGCAATTACCTGCATCGATCGTTCCTTGAACGTATTCGAGGCGTTTATTCAAGCGGGCTGGAAGCCGGTGAAAGTATTCACGGTGCCGGTCGACGGCCACTTCAATCACAACACCAGCGTCGTCGTCCGAGCCAGCCAGCTCAACGTCCCGGTGCAATTGTCGCGCATGCAGGAACAGGATCTGCAGCAATTGCGCGAGATCGGCTGCGACATTTTGATCGTTGCGGGCTATGACTGGAAGATCGGTGACTGGACGCGGTATTTCCCTTACGCCATCAATTTCCATCCCTCGTTGCTGCCCAACGGGCGGGGTCCCTACCCCGCGATCCAGGCGATTCTGAACGAGGAGAAAATATGGGCCGTGACGTGCCACAAGGTGTCGCCGAAATTCGATGAAGGCGATATCCTGGCCCAGGATATTTTTCCACTGTGCGAGGATGAATCGCACGAGAGTATTTGCCTGAAAATCGAGATGGCGTCGCAGCGACTCGCGACCCATGTGGCCGCGCATTTTCTCAATCTCTGGAATGGCGCACGACCGCAATTGGGGGGCAGCTACTGGCCGCGTCTGACCGAGGAGCAGCGCACGATCGATTTTGCGCGCCCCGTCGCAACAATACTGCGCCTCGTGCGAGCGTATGGTCTGCATGAATGCAGGGCGACGATCAATGGCACGTCGATCTTTGTGCGCCGTGCCGTGGGCTGGACCGAAACACACGCGTATGCGCCGGGGACCTTGGTACATGTACAACATCGCCGGCTGGTGATTGCCGTCCCCGACGGCTTCATCGGATTGGTCGAGTGGAGCTCGATCGAAGCGAATGCGCTACGCCACGTTGGGCGGTAACGTTGTCGATCGCGCAGGGCGGGTCACCCTTGATGGTCCCTTATTGATAGTCTCTCATCGATACTCCCTCATCGATACTCCCTCACGGAGGCGTTGCGGCCGACGCGTAAAACTGCTGCACCGCGCGCTGGAATGTCGCTTTGGAGAACGGTCCCAGGTGCACATCGAGCAAACGTCCATGGGCATCGTAGAACAGCGTGGTCGGGTAGCCCACCGCGCCGACGGCTCTAGCTACCTGTAGACTCGGATCGAGCAACGAATGCTGTAGCCGCATGCCGCGCGCTTCGACGTAAGCCTGGACGTGTTGCCGCGTTTCGCCCTGATTGACGAACACCAGGTGTATGCCGGGATTCTCGGACTGCGCTTGCGCAAGCACCGGCATCTCAGCCTGGCACGGTGGGCACCAGGTTGCCCACAGGTTGACTATCGTCGGTTTGCCATCGCTCGCGGACAGCGGTTCAACGTCGCCATTCACACTGGCAAGCGAAATCACAGGCACAGTGCGCACCTCGCCGGAAAAATCTGCCGCGGCTGTTGCGACGCCCCACGCGAACGCGCCGGCGGCTATCCCCGCTGCGAGCGGCTTGCGTATCGCCCGCGAGCGCAGCAAAAACACGGTCCCCACACACGCTGCTGCAACCAGACCGCTTAACGCATCGAAGCCGAGATCACGGATATCGAAGATCGTGTCTACGCGTTCCGTGTACGCAGGGAGGTAGCGAAGCACGAACACCATGCGCGCGGTGAATAGCCCCGCCGCGAGCATCCACCAGAACGCGCGTTCGGTGCGCGCACCCCGGCGCTCTACCATCCGCAGTACGACAAACGCGACGAACACACTGAGACAAAAGATCAGCGCATGGACCGGTATGACGAACGGCCCCAGTTTCATCGTGCGAACAGAGCGGCACGCGCTTGCGGAAATCCAGCGAAACCTGACATTCGGTACCTCACAGGGCTCAAAGCAAGCAAGTCTATTGATCGGTCGACTCGCTCTCTATGCTCACTGAATTCAGAGCCGTGCTCGATCGTCTCGATTTCAGAGTCACCGACGCTTCGCCCGAGAGCGCCAAGAGCGATAGCTACACCAAGAATATTCTCATATCGGTTCGGCATGCCGGGATTTTATACGGGTCAGTTGAATATAATTTGGCCGTGATTGATCGGGTGTAACTCGTGAACGGTGCCGTGTATCGTTGCGCGCTCTCAGTTGCGTCTCTCACATGTAACTCGTCCGTCCGCGCTTCAGTCGAAGCCGGTTTCGCAACTCCCCCAATTGGCGCGTTGGCGATCATGCCTAGGCGCATTCAACAGCCGGCCAAAAAGTGAGCTTGATAGGGTCAAGCAAATTCCTGGCGACGCGGCAAGAGGCATAGTCGTTTTGCGCATCCCCAACCTTCCACCGTTACAGTGTCTTATCGCGTTTGAAGCGGTTTCGCGACATAGCAGCATTACCCGTGCGGCAACCGAGCTCAGTATCACCGCGAGCGCGGTCAGCCGGCAGATTGTCCAGTTGGAGCAATTCCTCGGCAGGGCGCTGTTCATACGCGAGCATCGTCGACTAAAACTCACGGCGACCGGACAGCAATACGGTGAACATGTTCAAGGGCTGCTCAACGCGTGCTCTCAAGTCACGACCGAATTGATGAAAGCGCGCGGGCGGATGGATCTCACGATCGCGTGTGCATCGGGCGTCGCCGTATTCTGGCTCGCGCCTAGAATTTCAGACTTCATGGCAAAGTATCCGGGCATCCAGATTCGCATCGTCTCGCGTGACTCGGTGGCCCTGTTTTCCGCAGCTGAATTCGATATAGGGATTTACCACCTGCAAGACGATTGTCGAGAAGGACTTCATACAGAGCACATTTTCAATGAAACTGTCTTTGCGCTCTGCTCGCCCGAATACCTTAACGGCAAGCGTTTGCCGCCGGCTGAACTGGCCGACAAAATGCTGCTGTCGGCCGATGAACAACGATGGATGGACTGGTCCGCATGGTTCGAACATTGCGGCGTGAAAGCGCGCAAGTTACAACGTATGGTGACGGCGAACGACTACGCCACGCTGGTGCAGATGGCCGTACTGGGTAACGGGATCATCCTCGGTTGGGAGTACCTCACCGCTTCGTTGATAGAAAGCGGCGCCTTGGTCAAGGCATCCGATGCTTCGGTCTGCCTTTGCGGAGGCTATTACCTCGTATGGCCTGCTGACCGTGCGATCTCGCCTGCGGCGCAGCTATTCAGCGATTGGCTGAAGTCGCGAGCGTAATGGCTAGGCGCGGCTAGGCGCCGTCCAACAACCGCCGACAATGCCGCGCCATCTGCAGCTCCTCTTCCGCCTTCATCACCCGACACTTCCCGCTTGAGCCGTCGCACTCGTCAGCGGAAATTCCCAGAAACGCCAAACCTCCACAAACGCGCCGACGCACATCCTCGCTATGCTCGCCAATTCCGCCGGTGAATACCAGCAAATCCAGTCCACCCATCAGCGCCGCATAGGCGCCCACATATTTACGCACAGCCGTGGAAAACACATCCACGGCGAGCTCCGCATCGGCATCGCCGTGCGCGATGCGCTCGGCCAACGCCTGCATGTCGCTTTCTCCATCCGCCAGCCCCGCCAAGCCGCACTCGCTATTGAGCAGCTTCTCCAGCCCATCCGCATCGAGCGACTCGGTGCGCATCAAATAGAGCAACACGCCCGGATCGAGGTCGCCACTCCGTGTGCCCATCGGCACGCCACCCGTTGGCGTAAGCCCCATCGATGTGTCGATGGAGCTACCGTCGCGCACCGCGCACACGCTCGAGCCGTTGCCCAAATGCGCAAACACCGCCCGCTTCGGCAAGTTGGCCCCCAGCCGATACACCAGTGACTCGTACGACAAGCCATGAAACCCGTAACGAATCACACCCGCGTCGAAATAGCGCTGCGGCAAAGGCAGATGCGCCGCAACCGGCGGCATCGAACGATGAAACGCATTATCGAAGCAAACAATAGGCTCGGCGTCGCCAAATATTTTCGAAGCGTGTTCGATCAAGTCCAAAGCCGGCGGAATGTGCAGTGGCGCGAAATGGATCGCCGCCTTCAGGAGTTGCAATACCTGCGGCGTCAACCGCTGGTGCGTGCGTAGGTTCGGGCCGCCGTGCACCACACGGTGGCCGACCGCCGCCGGCCTCGTATGTCCATGCTCCGCCAATACCTCGGCCAGTTTGCGCAAGGCATCGGTTTGCGACTCCATCAGATGATCGCGCTGTACCTTCACCGTACCATCGGGGGAGCGCATCTGCAAACTGCCGTCGGCGCGGCCTATTCCCTGCGCGCTCCCCTCCAGCAACAACACCTCGTCGTCCTTATTGCCGTCCTTAGCCGCTTCGAACAAACCGAATTTCAAGGACGAGGAGCCGCTATTCAAAACCAGAATGGTCTGCGCACGCACGGTTGACGCGGTTGATTGCAGCATCGCTTATTTCGTCCAGGTCCAGTTGCGGATCGCTTCGCTGTCGATGCCTTCCGTGTGCGCGTAATTCAGATGCTCGACGATCTGGTCGCGCAGCCACTCTTTCACATGCGCACCGATCACTTGCAGCCGCGGAACCCGGTCGATCACATCGATCGCAAGATCGAAGCGGTCCACCTGATTGACGATGGCAAGTTCGAGCGGCGTATTGATATTGCCCTTCTCGTGGTAGCCGTGCACGTGCATGTTTTCGTGGTTAGTGCGGTTGTAGGTCAGTTTATGCACCAGCGACGCATAGGAATGGAAGTTGAAAATCACCGGTTTGTCCTTGGTGAACAGCGAATCGAAGTCGCGTTCGGAAAGGCCGTGTGGATGAGCGGAGTCCGGCATCAGCCGGAACAGGTCGACCACATTCACGAAGCGGAGTTTCAGATCGGGAAATTTTTCCTTGAGTATCGCGACGGCCGCCAGCGACTCCATCGTCGCGATATCGCCGGCACAAGCCATCACGACATCCGGCTCGCCGTTCTCATCGGTGGATGCCCACTCCCATATGCCGATACCCTTGGTGCAATGTATAACCGCCGCGTCCATGTCGAGATATTGCAAATGCGGCTGCTTGTCGGCCACGATCACGTTCACGTAGTCGCGCGAGCGCAGGCAATGGTCGGCCACGCTGAGCAGGCAATTGGCATCGGGCGGCAGGTAGATGCGGACCACCTCGGGACTCTTGTTGGTGACGACATCGAGAAACCCCGGGTCCTGATGCGTGAAGCCATTGTGATCCTGCCGCCACACGAGCGACGTGATCAGCAGATTGAGCGACGGAACGGGCGCACGCCATCCGAGCTCGAGCTTCGATTTTTCCAGCCACTTCGCGTGCTGGTTGAACATCGAATCGATCACATGCACGAACGCTTCGTAGGTCGCGAAGAAGCCGTGTCGGCCGGTCAGCACATAGCCCTCGAACCACCCTTCCAAGGTATGCTCGCTCAACATCTCCATGACCCGGCCGTCGAGCGCGAGTTCACCGCCGTCGGCGTCTTCGGACTTGGTCTGCGCGAGCCACGTCTTTTTCGATGCTTCGTAGATCGCGGTGAGACGGTTGCTGGCCGTTTCATCGGGACCAAACACACGGAAGTTGGTCATGTTGCGTCGCATGACATCGCGCAGGAATTTCGCCAGCACTTCGGTGGTCGGTACATAGGACGATGCGGGCGATTTGAACTTGGTGCCGTACTCACGAAACGGCGGCATATCGAGTTCCTTGCGCATCAGGCCGCCGTTCGCGTGCGGGTTGGCGCTGATGCGCCGCGTGCCGCTGGGCGCCATCTCGCGCAACTCGGGCGCGAGCCGCCCGGTCTCGTCGAAGAGTTCTTCCGGCCGATAGCTTTTCATCCAGTGTTCGACAAGCTTGAGGCTGGTCTTGTTGCTGACCGGATCGAGCACCGGTACCTGATGCGCACGCCAGGAGCCTTCCACCTTATGCCCGTCGACTTCCTTGGGGCCGGTCCAGCCCTTGGGAGAACGCAGCACGATCATCGGCCAGCGTGGCCGCTCGGCTCGGCCGGTCGAACGCGCGTGCTGCTGGATGGCGCGAATCTCGGTGATGCAGTGTTCCAGCGTCGCGGCCATTTTTTGATGCATGGCGTCGGTATCGTCCGGATCGTCGCACTCGACAAAATACGGCCGGTGACCATATCCGATGAAGAGCGCTTCGAGCTCCTCGCGCGGAATGCGAGCCAATATGGTCGGGTTGGCGATTTTGTAGCCGTTCAAATGCAGCACCGGCAACACCGCGCCATCGCGTATCGGATTCAGAAATTTGTTCGAATGCCAGGAGGTGGCAAGCGGACCCGTCTCCGCTTCGCCGTCGCCGACCATCACGGTGACGATCAACTCAGGGTTGTCGAACGCCGCGCCATAGCCGTGCGACAGGCTGTAGCCGAGCTCGCCGCCTTCATGGATCGAGCCGGGTGTCTCGGGCGTGCAGTGCGACCCGATGCCGCCAGGAAAGGAAAACTGCCGGAAGAATCGCAGCATGCCCGCCTCGTCGAGGCTGCGGTCGGGGTAGATCTCCGAGTAGTGACCTTCGAGGTAGGAGCTGGCCAGCGTAGCCGGCGCACCGTGGCCGGGCCCCGCGATATAGATGACATCGAGATCGAATTTCTTGATCAGCCGGTTCAGGTGCACCAGCAAGAAAGACTGGCCCGGATCCGAACCCCAATGCCCAAGCAGCCGATTCTTGATGTGCTCGGGTTTAAGCGGTTCGCGCAGCAGCGGGTTGGCCCGCAGATAAATCATCCCGACCGCAAGGTAATTGCAGGCGCGCCAATAGGCGTGCATTTTGCGCAATTCCTCGGCGGCAAGGGCGATCGGGTTGGTGATCGCGTTGGTGGTCGGGTTGCTTATCGGGTTTGCGCTGATTTCGGCCATCTGTCACTCCTCCAAACAACATGCTTTCAGGTGCGCTTGGTCTGCGCTTGTTCGAAACTGTCGATCCAGCCCACATTCTTGGTGGTCGACGCGAACCCGAGTGCAACGACTACGTTCGGGTTCGCGGCTGGTAATTGATGAGTTGGCCGATCCGATCGAAGCTGAGATCGGCGGCCGGGTAAGCGGCGTTGGCGTGATCGTCCAGTGCGTAATGCCCCTGGCGCACGAAGACGGTGGTCAAACGATCGTCCCAGATTTGTTTCATGGCGGCCAGGATGCGCAGCTTGTCGTCGATCATCACGTAGTGATGTGCCGGATACGCTTGCGCAACCTGCTCCAGCATCTGCTCTTTGTGGACGTAAATGAGCACTCGACCCTCGACGGCCTGCCACAACCCGGAGTGGTGGATCTTGCGCGGCTGGAACACCACGTCGCCGTCCGAGAGGATCACGGTGGGGCCCCACTGCCGCAAGTGCCGCAACGCCTCGTGCACGCCGTCATAGACGCGCTGGGAAAACGAATAATCGATCAGGAAGGTCGATAGCTGCAACAATTGCAGATCGTTGACGCCGGCCTTGCGCAAACGCTGCAGGCTGCCGAGATAGTCGACGTAACCGAGCTCTTCGCGTAGCGTCTCGATGATTTCCCAGTAGCGGTCGCACTCGGCGGTGCCCACCGTGTGCAACAGCTGTTCACGCAGGTCGCGCTGGATATGATCGTTATCGAGCAAGGTGTTGTCGACGTCGATCAGGAATACGGTGGATTCAGGTGTAGTCATGAGCGCCACTTTTCAGGCTAGCAGGCTAGAGGGACCCGGGCAGCGAACGCGGCACGGAAGAATTTCGTCGATGTTGCATTCCTACAATGTGGAGGCGGTGCACTTGGAGCATTTTGCGCTAAGGCATCTGGCTTGTGTAGACGCCCGACCGACTGGATTTGTTCCCCAGTATCGGCGAAGCGAGCATGCGCGCGGCCTTGGGCGGTTCAGCGCGTGCGCTCAGCGTACGCTGATTGTCACGCGATCGTAATGTCCGCGCGCGTCGAACGCTGTAATCGCGTACACGCCCGGTTCGCCCAGTTCCACCGTTTGGCCCTGGCTGGCGGCTGAATTGCCAATCAGTTTGCCATTGACCAGCCATCCGATCGAACCCTGTGCGCCATTGACGCGTAAGTGCAAGCGCGGCGCGGTGCCCTGATAGATCCGGCTAATGACCTCGCCGCTGCTGGCGCCCTCGATGGCCAGTGCGCCGCCTGCGCCGCCCGCGCTGCCCGCCGGTGCGCAGCCCATCTGCCAGGGCGGCGGTAAGGTACGGCGCAGCAATCCCGCATCCAGCCACGGCTCGAGCGCGGCGGGCCAGCGCGCGGTTTCGGCCGGACGCAGCGCGTCAGCCGCGCAATCGGGCGAGGCGCGCCGGCCGCTCACGCTATCGACACTGTAATGCAGCACCGGTTCGCCGCTGCGGATCGGGTCCGGGAACGTCGGCGGTGCAGTGCCGTCCAGCAGCCAGGCGGTGCGTTCGATCGGACACAGGTCGGCCGGCTGGGCGCTCGCCTGGGTGCCCAGCGGCCAGCAAATGCGCGCTTGCGTGACGCTCGGCGGCGGCGTGCGGGCGGGCACCGGCGGCGAGCCGGATAATGCGGCGAACAAATCCATCAATAAAGGCGCGGATATATTGGCGCCGAAATACCCCGGGTTGGGCGTGCCGTCCGGGCGGCCCACCCATACACCTATCGTGTAACGATCGCTGACACCGACCGCCCAGGCATCGCGAAAGCCAAAGCTGGTGCCGGTCTTCCAGGCGATGCCCCGGTTTGCACCACGATCCTCGACGGCACGGGCGACCGGGCCACCGGTCTCGAGAATATCGCGCACGATGAAAGCCGCGCCCGCACTCATCATCCGGTGGTCTTCCTGTGGTGCATCGGGCGTGAGACGTGGCGTGCCGGCCATCCCACCTCGCGCGAACGCTGCGTAGGAACCCACCAGGTTTTCAAGCGTGACGTCGACGC